>Ga0307513_10001946_pt1 | contig 29229 bp, 24 predicted proteins | sample 15_EM_MG_FD_202174 | JGI IMG/M metagenome (GOLD analysis project Ga0307513, IMG submission 202174) | Populus trichocarpa ectomycorrhiza microbial communities from riparian zone in the Pacific Northwest, United States - 15_EM | ecosystem: Host-associated > Plants > Roots > Unclassified | place... | reverse complement strand
AGACGCGTAGCTCACGGGTAGGACCCACCGCGTCCCCCCGAGTGGCAACCCCAGCAAATTAACCATTGAGGTACACCCGGTACTTCTTCGTCACTCAAGTTGGCCTCGTTCAATTGCCACTGACGCGAGGGTCATTAGACTATAACGCTTCCATGGAAAGTTTCTGGTTTAGATTATGATGACTGAAGGAGTGTCACGGGCCCCGGGCGCCGACTATCTTCGTTGAGAAAAGGCCGTAGTCATCACCATCTCAACAGTTGAGCATGTGTGTGCGGTTGGTGTCACCTGGGCTGGAAGGGAAAGGCTAGCACGATTAATATAAGGGTTCCCTGGTCGTCGGCCATTTTTTGGACACTTCCATCTCAACTGTTGGATTATATTACCCACCACTCCTCGAATCTAGTAGAGGATGCTCCACCACCGCATGCGCCTGGTTGAATTGTACCTCTCCCTGCTATCTTCGGTAACAGATTCCCTACGTGCTCGCACATCTCTAATTTCCTCTCCTCGTTCTCCGCGCCGTGTTCGACCTTCGTACGAATTGCATACGACTCCAATAGCTGGACTAAAAGGTTGTCGAGGTCCATCCATTGCATGTAGTCCGATTCCCTAGCGGCTTCTTTGAGGTTTACAGGGGGAGTGGGGGGGAAATAGTGATAAGGGGTACGGATCGTGATCCGCTGGAGATCTTGATGTTTGGATGTAATGGTTTGGAGCGCCATAACAATCCATTTAGTATACAGTCTCCCGCAGCGGAATCTCACGTGTTTGAGCCTCGTCGCCTTGGAGAAGTCGATGGAAGCCAGCTGCTTGCCCGCTAGTGCAAACGAAAGTTCGAGTGAGGTGCTGATCCAAATGCAGGAATTGGAGGAACGTACAACACATAGCATGTTGGATATCAAAGGATTCAAGGGTATCAGAACACCCTTCCACTAACGCCATGATCCACCGAAGGTCTTCCTCGTTACGCCACGTCAGTGCGAGTTTCCGGAAATGAAAACCACCTGGCAGGTCCAACAACCGGCGCACGGTAGATGCAGTTCCTCTCGTACTGTCAAGTTTAAAGGTCCCAATCAATGGGGGTGAGGTCAAAGGTTGAAAGTGTGTCTCGTCGTGGTCGGCTTCGTCCACTTGATATTCCTGTATATTCAGGTCTTCGAGAAGGGGCAGGGAGCAAACGAGGCTGAAAACTCGTGAGCGTGGAAGGGAGTTGTACACCTGAAAGGATTGAAGGACTGGTGAGAAGTTGTGGACGTGGACGAGAGAGCTCCGAGCCTTAGTGGCTCCCGAAACGGGTATGCACCTTCAACCGTACAACGCGAGAGAACGCCCGAATCCAACCACCCTCTTCTGCCTCTACAACTGTGACGAGCCGCGGGCAACCAACGAATAGTGAACGGGTATGATATGCGGGCGAGTTCGTAGGATCTGGAAAGGTCTCCTTCCACGCCTCGAGGTCATCGACGGAATCGAAGTTGATACTGGCGAAAAGGTGTCTTCGGGCACGCGGAACCCAGGATTTCGAGACGAGACAACACTGCTTCAGCGTGGCTGGCTTGTCGTGCAGGAAGTCGACCGTGTAATCGTGGATTTCTGGCGGGAGGTGCGGATTCGACATTGTGGCTTCTGGTGAACGAGCCGTTTTTGGCGCTGGTTTCGAGACCCGAACCTTAGCTCAACCATCAATCGATCTCCGCCCATCCAGTGATTCGGAGCCGACCTGCCCTTTGAGCTTTAGGTTTGATTCCGGCAAGTCCAATCGTCCCTGCGGAGCATCAAGAGTGTGCTCAACTCTGGGAGACTGGACTCCAGCCTAGGTCAGATCCGGGTTACGAGGTTCTGGTGATGCCTCCCACTAACAATCGCCCTCGTGCTCTAAAACCTTCAGCCGGCGGCAGACTTGGATAAACCAAACCGCCCCCCCATTCAGCCCGAGTGAGAGGATCCAAATATTGCGACAAGTCAGGAAGTTCGTGAATGAGCTCCCGTTATCACCACTCTAGGCAGGTCGGGTTGACTCCATGGAATAACCGCGGAGGTCTCTGAACTTATTTGTGAGACACGCGAACGCCTGGCTCTAAAAACAAAGTGGGAAATTCCATATCTTTATTTAAATCGCCACCGGTGCGAGAGTTATTAGACTGCAACGTTTTCCTGGAGCGTTTCTAGTTTACATAGAATAGGATGGCAGAAGGGGTGTGTATCACATGCTTCAGGTGCCGACTATCTCTGCCAAGAAAAGAGCTGTAGACACTGTCATCTCAAGCGTTGGGCAACACGCGCGTGTGATTGGTGTCATTCTTGGCTGGAAGGGAAAGGCTAGTGCGATTCCCATAAGGCGTCGGGTTTTTTTTGTACATTTCTATCTCAACCGGCTTGGATCGTGCTATTGACTGGTCCTCTGATTTAGCACTAGATTCCCTACTCCCACGTTTCGACTGGTCGGATTATCCTTCTCTCCGCTATCTCCGGCAATACACGCTCTGTGTGCTCTTACATCTCCAAATTCATCTCCTTGCCCTCCACACCGTACATGACCTTCGTACGAATTGCGCGCGACTCCAACAGCTGGATGAGAAGGGTGCCGAGGTCCATCCACTGCGTATATCTCGCCGTCCCAACGACTTGTACGAAGCTTATAGGCTTGCAGGTAGGGACGTCGTAGTAACAAGGGACGTGGATTACGATCTGCTGGAGATCTTGATGTTTGGATGTAATGGTTCCGAGCGTCACCTCAATCCATTTGGCGTACAGTATTCCGCACCGGAATATCACTTCTTTGAGCCTCGTCGCCTTGGACAAGTCGATGCAAGCTAGCTGCCCGCCCGCTAGTGCAAACGGCAGCTCAAGTAAGATGCTGATCCAAAAGCAGGAACCGGAGGAACATACTATGCACGGTACGCTCGACATCGAGGCATTCAAGGGTATCGGAACACCCTGTCACCAGCGCCGTAATCCACCGAAGATCTTCCTCACGCCAGTTTAAAACGAGTTTCCGGAAGCGTAAACCACCAGGTAGGTTCAACAATCGACGCACGGTGGGTCCGGTCTCATTTACAAAGAATTTAAAGGTCCCGGTCAATGGGGCCGAGGTCGTGGGTTGGAGGTCGATCTCGTCGTGGTCGGCTACGCCCCCCCGAAATTCGTGTATAGTCAGGTCCTCGAGAAGCGGCAGGGAACAAAAAAGATTGAAAACCCGTGGGCATATGATAGAGCTGGTCACTCGGAGGGATTTGAGGACCGGCGAGAAGTTGTGGAAGGGGGCAAGAGAGAACTCCGAGCCGTACCGCCTCCTAAAATGGGTGTAGAGATTCAGCTCTACAACGCGAGAAAACGCCCGAAGCCAACCACCCTCTATCGCATCTGCAACTGTAAAAAAGTGAGGGCAACCAACGAATAGCGAAAGGGTGTGATATGCGGGCGAGTTCGTAGGATCCGGAAAGCTCCTCTTCCACGCCTCGAGTTCATGGGTAGAATCGAAGTCGATCCTGGCGAAAAGGTGTCTTCGGGTGCGCGGAACCCAGGATTTAGAGACGAGACAGCACTGCTTCAGTGCGCCTGGTTCGTCGTGTAGGAGGTCAATCGTGTAATCGAGGATTTCTGGTGGGAGGCGTGGATTCGACATCGCGGCTTTCGGGGAAGGTCTCGTTTTTGGCGCTGGTTTCAAGGCGCTCCGTAGCCTTCCCGATCCTAGTTCAATCGTTCCTGTGAAATATCGAGGATACGTTCAACACTACACCGTCTGTCCCATCATCTCCAGTCAAGGGGTAACCAGAGGAGCCTCTGATCAGATGTGCTCCCGTCTGCCCAGCAATTTCCACCTTGTCGGATCTGCCTTACGCGGTTCTCATGATACTTCCCACTAGTAATCGCCCTGGCCTCTAAAACCTTCACCCAGCGGCGGTCTTGATAAACCCAACTATATTCTCATCCGTCTGTGCAATCACTCAACCCGACCGAGAGAATGCAATTACTGACGGCTGTGCGACAGGTCTGGAAGTTCGTGAAGGAGCTCCCATCATCGCTACGGGGCATGGCAGGTCTGATCGAGATAGAATCTAGACCGCGGAGGCCTCTGAACTTAATTGTGGGACGCACAGGCATCTCAAGTCCGCGCCCTTAAAGCGCATATTTGCATATCGCGATGGACAGCCCCTCCAAGTATGGTATGAGGAGGTTTGTTTGTAAACCGACAGCCCCTCACGACGGGACCCATTGGAACTGATCCGCAACCGTGTAGCCTGGTTGTGTCCATGCGGAGCAAATCGCCAGAATGCAATCACATTCCTTTCTGAGCTGGTGCTCCACGCACCCAGCGAACGGTAGCCATTGTCTATGTAGCCGTTATCAAATGGGCATCCCGCGGGACACCTTGTTGCAACGAGATCGGCTGGCGGCGAAACGTTCTCAGTTGGAGATTAGATCGAATAGCCGTTTGGGGCAGGAAAGGGGAGCCCCAAAGGGGACCAAGACCCTTTTGTGATACTGTCCGACATACCGCTTGAGACCTAGACCAGCGGGTACGGGGATATTCATTATCGGATCCACCAAAGTACTTCACTAGAGCCATTCTGCCTTTCATCCCCATCACCAGCCATCTCGCCCCGCACAGCCTGCCGTGGGCGTCCCGGATCAGCGAACCTTGCGACCTCCCCAGAGCACCCAGCAGACCCTTGCCAACTAGCTGATCCCCGGGCTGACGACCGGCGCTGATCCCAAGCCTAAAAGACTCGAGACTCAGTTGAATACAGAAATCGCACGTATCGTTTCAATCACACAAGGGGCTTCCTCGCCGGAGGCTTTAGCACTTTCATGAAGGGGTCCCACCACGGGATAGGCTCAGAGCTCTTCATCCCAGTGCCATGGCAGCTTTCCCCCCTTAACTGGGTACTATGAAATATGAAGAAGATCCCGGGTGTTTGGGGCGGTTAGATAAATGCCCGAAAACGCACACAGCGTCATGAAACCCCGTGCACGGTAACCCAGAAGGGCGAAACAAAAAAGTGCGGCACGGCCGTGACGACAACTCTCGCACCGGGCACAACGGGCTGGTGAAGCTGCATTTTCCATTTCTTCCCCCAGGGCTATGCTTGTTGCCACCTCGACCGTCGTGAACCACGCCGGTTCCGGTCAACGGGTCACTGCTGTGCTCATCTTTCCGACAGATAACGGAGTTCACATTGTATGCTAAAAATCCTAGATTGTCGCCCGGAATCCTGGCTCGACATCGGACACGACCCCCGAGGCCTAAACGGATACTGTCCCGCAAGGTACCGTATCTGCTGAATTGTCCCAGAAGCGCCAAGGCCGCAGGGTTCGTGAGACGGCCTCGAACCAGTGGCGGCGGACGACCCGAGGAGGAAGCTGTGCGAGCCCTCCATCAGCCCACTAGAGTCTCCATAACCTCCAACGGAAAAGTCTCTCAGGTGGGGGGAGCCGACCTGTTCTACGGGGAGTCCCGACCGCGGCCGAGTTGTACTACGACCCTCTCGTGTTCTTGGATCTGACTCTGAATAAACGCGACGCTCTCCCTATTTTCCCCACCGCCTCCGTAATACCCTTCGCGCTCTGCCCCGCTCTCAGCTTGTACTTTACCCCACCAACTTATTCTCCGCGTCGGAGAGGCGGGGGGTGGGGGGAGACCGACGTTTACCCACGCAACTCCGCTCTCCTATGTTCACCGGCGGGAAATCCGTTCGGGTTTTCTCCCAAAGTCCTGCAAATTGAGACCCTCTCGTACCGATTTTCCCCTGAGCGCTGGCGGTTATACGACATCACGCAGTACCCGACCTGTGGCGTTGAGGGTAGTGACAGGATTGGTGGTGAATAGCTGGTTGGGCCAATCAATGATAAACCTACGCTCACGCCACAAGTCCGGCAACGACGGCGCCGAAAATTCGACCTTTGGGGATGTCTATGGCAGTTCTAAGGGTCCCAGAGTCGGTAGTTCGACGTCTATCTATCACTGCATACATAAATATTTGGATTCTAGCGGTCTCGTGGTGAAATAAATACGATGCGATGCTCATTCCCACCCTGCAGGAACTTATAGCACCGAAGGGTCCGCAACCCATATCTCCGGTTGGAAGGAGCCCCTGGAGACAGACACGAAACTGACCAAGAACATATTGTCGATGTCCATGGAGCCCTCGCCAACCTTCCAGCGGCCCTCAACGGATTTATCCAAAGTGATTTTCTACGACGGGACTGTCAGCAGTTGTAAGAATAACCCCTCGCGACACGAACGCACAGCAATATTAGTAAGGTACTTTTTGAGTTTTTTGGCAACTTCGTGGGCGAGTTTGCTCCGAGTTATCGGCTGTCGATTCTTGGTCCAGTCTAATACGTGAATCTGCCGCACCACGGTCAGTATGTGGTAACATAACAGTCCCAGCGGAGATACCTGGCACGAATTACTATTGACTGGGTAGCCAGGGAACTTATGACGGGGCCGAATTCAGTTGTCTGATGGGCTGTCTGATGGAAGACATAATAAACCTACCAGCAGCCGACACGAAATCGCGCCTGCGGCGTCCTGCAGCACCGGGTCATCCCGACCGTCGAGTCCTGTAAACGATTTACGGAACGCGTCCCCCAAATTAACACCAGGGCGGCCGTTCACACTGAAAAAGATCGGCTTCAACTGTTCAAAACCCCGTTGTTTCTTTCCGTAATCGTAATTCCGTTGTGGTATTTTGACCCAGTTGGGTGGGAGAGCCGCAACAGTGGGTGAGAATGGGATCGGCTGTGTCTGTTCCCAGGGTGAGGAGTCTTTGAAATAGGGTACGGTAGGTGATACACACCAGAGGGAGGATCGAAAGCACGTTACTGGACGACTGTGTGAGGCCGGTAAACTGCCGCCCCGCTTCAGTCACTTTGCCGTTGGAAGCTGCGGAGGGCTGCAAAACCAGACGCTCTGAATAATGTATGTTCGGCGAAGGAAGGAAATACGAATTCTCACGACGTTATGAGGTGGTTTTATGGTGGTCCGAGGGTGAGAGATTGAAGCTTCATGGGGGGTTTGGGGAGCGGCCGGGGTGAGGGGTGTCTCCGACCATGTCCCCAAGAAAAAACCGTGAAGCAATTCGTCAGTGGAGAAAAGGGAGGCATGGGGGGAAAGAGGTGGTCCATGGTCGTGGAAAGGAGACTCCGCCTCGAAACTGGAAAAGCCAAGGTCTCGCAGCCGGTGTGGTTCCTGTATTCTGAGGGCAAAGGTCAACAATGGAGTACTCAGTATGTTGATCACGTACAAATCAGCAGCGACAGGTCCAGTAAAGGAGTCACAGAAGTCCATAAAGCTCGGTCCTGAGGCCATGCTTGTCTTTTCCAAGCTTGTCGCGGTAGAGTGCTTCGATGGAAGGGTTTTGAACACGTCAAGGTAAAGTCAACCAGGGAGCTCAGCAATACGAAAATTTATGAGTCTTATACTCCCCAGCCAGAACTACATAAGGCACTATCCTGTTTGGGAACCGAGGCGCTCAAGTTGCCCCAGTCGCGGAACCACTGGGAAATCAGGGTTGCCGGGATCAACCGTGTGGAATCCCAAAGAAACAGCGCAATTGCCGAGATTTACATGGCCCCAGGAAAAAACAGATGAGCACAACGCGGGTCACTCGAGGCCGGGCGAAACGCCCCAAACCCCATTGTTCCATAGGAGGACGTTCACGGAGCCGAACAGCACTGCCGGCGAGGGAACAGCCCTGAGCTCTGCCTTCGCCCACCAAAGTTGTGAACATTCCAGCCCTAGCACAGATATTTAAACGTTGTATGTCGCTTGCTGCGGAAGCGCACCTGGAATTCAGTTCGCAGGCGTTAGGATGAATGATGGCGATTGTTGGCAGGGAATGACGGGATATTACTGGGGAGATAATTGGGGAAGGCCACAGGGAAAGAGAGAGAGGAAATAGTGGGAGGTAAACGGGAAAACCTGTGGGATTTGTGGTCAGAATTATATCTTAACCCAAACACCACCGAAGCGGGATTGCGAGCGCTATGCTCAGGCGATTTGATGTCACCGGGTTACGCGCCCGTGCGTTTGACGTGAACTCACTGGGGGACTTGAATTCCGCCATCCACTTCTGATTAAATATTGAGCTCGCCGCTTTGTTTTCGCTCTTCGGCGCTAGGGTCCATCTAATCCACCCAACAATGCTCAGCGAGGTCGTCCGAGCACCGTATATGCTCTGTATGGATGGACAAGGGGATCGCATCGCACTTGGACGGCTCTCCACTCCAGCCGACTGTTCTCCGAGAACTCGACGAGCCTCTGGCTGGGACTATACAACTGGTTGCAACTGCGTGGAACCATCAAGAGAATGCCCCTTGCCCTCGGGAATATTCTCACGTACCTGCTAGCTTGAGTTTTCCCAGCAGGCTCTCCATGCTCCGCCTTCGATATGATCGTCCTCACCCGCCCGTCTCCAGCAGTTAACTGCTGGGGTTACCACTGACAGACACACCATTATTGAAAACGATGCCAATGGAACGTACCAGAGAGGTGAATTAAGCCGAGATCTGCGCCAACTACCTCGGTTCCGTCGTCGAAAATATCCCGTCTCCCTGTCCTTAACTAACTGCTGCGTCGTTCCCGACACAAAAAGCACACCTGGTCCAGTGTCAGTGAAGAACTTCAAAAGGATCGGTCTAGGAAGGTCGGCAGCGGGGTTGTGTTCCTTTACCTTCGATATCCCTCAGTGCCCACAATCAAGATCTTCCGAATCGCACTGTCCGCGTGGGCTGTTTGGACCGATAGTCGGACTGTGGATGACGATATGGGATGTATTCGCCCTCATACCCTGACGTCCGGTGACAGCGTTGGGGTGGGGAACCTTTGTTTGGTCGTGCGTGGTGTTATGACACAATATCCACGGGTTGATTCGTGAAACGGAGCATCTGTATGAGGCGAGAAGGAATGATGAGGGGCGGAAGGCGTTGTGCATAGGGTATAGGATACAGAATTTTTTAATGTGGGGGGTCAACTATCGAAATTACTCTCACCCTCCAAGATCCCGGCCGATTCAGAAGAAAATGTTGATCCTCCGTCAATTCTACCAGCACCTGCCCGTGTTGAGCGGTGGGAAGATGCTGACCACAAAGCGTATACCACAGATTTGATAGTAATACTGAATTTGGAGGGTGTGGCTTTCCCTGCTACGCCTCGTCTTGGGGGTTTGAAGAGCATACAACCTGAAGAAACAGCTCGCAGAGTCTGCAGTCGACGAAGGGACATTATACAGCGTTCGGAGGCATATCGGGGACCCTAGTTTGGGTGTCTCGTTCTAGTCTGTAAGAACTCTGGGGGGCGAGGCCTGAGACGAGTGTGTTAGAGGCGACCAATCGACGCAATTCATTGGGGTTCCGGGCCATCCGAGTCTGTTTGGGAGTTGTGGCTTTGAGGGGTCTATGGGGACTTTAAGACTCACCGTTTCGACGCCATTCATCCCCTCCCATCGATAGCACATCTCAAACCCTCGACAATGAGCCTTCCAGCAGAGACGTTCGATGCATCTGGGTCTTCTGCATGGGCCTTCCGTTGAATCTATGAACCCTTCGAAATTCTACACCGGTACTTTCATCTCTTCGTGTTGGCAAGCGACTTTTCAATTAAGGTCTGCGGAGGTTCCTTGGGGATCACAAATTACGCGACTCGAAATGTGGGGCATCCCCCGTGCACGTACCTCAGTTTGCTCCCCGCACAACCTAATCCAATCGAGTTACGCTACTCGCGGCGCACTTGAAGGGTCCATCGTCGAGACGCGCGATAAGTTCGCGGAGGGAGTAAGGCAGGACGGAAAAGGTCGAGTAGTTGCTGGGCGACCGGGCAATTGGCATCCACGGCTTGTTTCGTGTCGCATTCGACATACGGGGAGTACTGGGGGACAATTCAGAATCGTTCGTTCGAAGGTGATCTTGACGGAGGTGGAGTGGAGGGCAGGCGTGGTTTTACCCTTTTAGCCATCACCCTCACCGGACCACATATGATCCACTTCAATGAATCATTCAGGCATCCACGTGTCAACCTTGAGCTTGAAACTGCACGATGGCTATGCAAGTGTCCAAAACTACCTCGGAAATGTTGATGGAATATCTCGTGCGATGGGATTCACGGCTCTCTGACTTTCGGTTCGTTCTCTACTTATGAGATCCTCTGACGAGCTAATCCGAAACGCGCAGCGAGCGATTCACCAAGGATGCTCAAGGGCTGGGTGATCGCCTGGACATCGTACGTGCTCCGTATGGCCCCTCAAAGAGATCGCATTTGATCAGTTCCCCATCATCCAGCTTACCCAACTCCGAGACGAACTCAACGGAACCCTGGCCATGGCCGCTCAGCTGGCCTCACCAACACTGAACGAGAACATCCCGATATCACGATTGCCCTCAGAAATATTTCTGCGTATCTGCGAGCTGGCATGCCCCCGAACAACCCTCCGCTCGGTCCTCGATATGATCGCCCTAACCCACGTATGCCGGTACTGGCGCGATGCCCTCTTATCACACCCCATCATCTGGTCCAATATCTACGTGTGTCGTGACTCCTCAGAGTCACTTGTCACGACGATGTTGCAACGTAGCCACGGAGCCCCGCTGACGGTCAACATCCAGTACTACAATGACCGCAACACACGGGTCCTCTGTTTCTGCAGCCACCAGTCCGCATGGGAAGACGGAGATTGTTGCCCTCACACCCCCCAACGAATACCGTCCCTGGGCTTTTTAGAGCCGTTTAAGGCGAAAATCCACACACTGAACGTTCGATACCTCCGAAGTGGGAGTTCCGACGCCGCCTTCACGGAAGATATCCTCAAGACTCCGTTCTTCCTGGAGCCGTTCCCGAACTTGGAGTCCCTCCGCTGGAGTTATTTTCACTTCGACGGGAGACCTCCTCCCATCGGACTCCCTAAGGAACTGTTCAGGTCATCGCTACCGCGTCTTCGGGAGTTATCCATGGTTAACTGCTGGGGGTTGGTGTTGACGGACACGCCGGTGTTGAAGATGATGTCGATAGAATGCGTTGGCGAGGGGCATCAGGCTGAGATCCGCGGCGCCGAACTCGTTCAATCTCTCAGTCGTCGGCAATCCCTCGTTTCCCTGTCCTTGACCAACTTCCGCATCATTCTCTCCGCCTCGAGTCGAGTGTCGATGAATAACCTCAAGGAAATCATTCTACGGGATATGGATAACCTGACCGCGGCCGATTACATTCGATGCCCCTCAATCGGTACAATTACGACCCTCCGAATCTCTCCTTTCCTTTCCCTTCCACCTGGGCCTTTCACTCAGTGGCTGTGGGCCGACAGTTGGTCTGTGAAGCTCACTGCCACCGATGATTCAGGTGGATCCATCTCGAGTTCGGTACGCCTGGAGGACGACTTAACTCTCAAGACGACTTGGAAAGATCTAGCCATCGTATCCCCCCGTCAAGTCACGACGTTGGAAGTGGGGAGTCTCCACCCTACCGTGAACACCGCGGCTATAACCAATCTCATCCACGATCTCCCTGACTTGTGCACAGTCAGAGTTCAACTACAAACGGTATCGGAGGGTTGCGAAGTTCTGCGTGATATTCTACCGAGTGGTCACCATATTACACGGGTTGAGCGGTTGGTTGGCGAGACGGAGAGCCCCGAAGAGACGAGAAAGATGAACGAGCGGTGGGAGAAGTCGTGCGTTGAGCATCAGATAGGTGATCTTCTGGGGCGTAGGACCACCCGTTGAAGTAACACTCGTCCTCCAATCTGAAATTGACGGTATTATAACTGTTGACGTTAAACGTTGAATATTGATAACCTTTCAATTCCATCACCACCTGGACGCGTGATCACGTAAGTACGGTTAGATCCCGGACCTGAGCCACCCGCCCCCACACCTCGCAGGTCGCGTCCACGAACCCTAATCTCCGTTGGCATTTTTCCCTCTATTCGACCACCAACGACTATGACTCGCGCGAAGTGCAACTACTGCCAAAAGGAGGCCGATAAGAGTGAACTGAAAAGGTGTTCTCGATGCCAGTACGCGAACCTGTTGTCTTCGTAGAACTCCTGGGCCACATCTCACACTGTATCGTTTGGCAGATACCTCTTGTACTGCGTACGTGAAGGGTGACATCCCAATCGATGCTTGTGGAAGTGAGCAGTTTCTAACGTGCCCTCTCCGCTTTCTCTTTTCCGAAGTCGAAAGAGTGTCAAACCCTCTCCTGGAAGACCACGCACAAGTACAATTGTCAAAAGCGAAATGCACTGCACGACCGCGTCGGCGATACGCGTAGCGCTAAAGAAGAGAAGAATCTTACCTCTTGGTTGAATGCGTGGACGACCTCACTGTGCATCACCGCCGTTGCGTCTCTGGACCTGGCGAACCACGAATCTGATTACTTGCTCAACCATTGGTATGTCCTCCCGTTCTCTCTTGGGCTATCAACGAGAGTGCTGAGAACTTCGTCTGTTATTAAGTCTTCTTATCCAGCTCAAGAAAACAGGACACAAGACAGACGCGAAAAGGTTTACGGTCCGTGGTTGGTCTCTTTAGTGTGCTCACTCAGGTTATTGATACGGCACACTACGGAATTAGATCGACAAGATAAGCGTATCGCACGTCGATCCGCTGCGGAAGGAGTACCCAGAGCTCGCAAGTATGCTGGCCGATCCTCCCGAACTTATCGGGAAGCGCGTTCGTTTCATTACTGTCGTGAGGGACCACCGCGGGGAGGTGGAGCGAGCCAGAGCTCGCGTGTGGACCGAGGCAACCATCGAAACGTACCGAAATATGAGCAAGGAACGCTCCCGGACGATGGCTACAGTGCTTATGGAGGGGTTGGTCAAAGTGGTGGAAGCGGGGGATATAGGAGCGATCCCGGAGATGTTGAAGGTGGAAGGACATTGAACCTCAAAGCCTTCTCCGAGGTTACTTGCCCCTTCCCAATTGTGTACCGTGGATAACTGTCAAGTGTAAGATTTAGGAGCCCATCTAACCTTCGTGAAGGTGCCCGTAATTTGTATGACCCATGAGGTACGTGGGAATTACCTCCGATTTTTCGCTCGGAATTTACTGACCAGACCCATTCGAAGCGCGTTGTAGTACAGGAATATTGAGGTAGTGAATGAGTGGCGCTATGTCGCATCGCAAATCCCCAAATACAAATCAAAATCACCTACCATCTACACGGCCTCCCTAATGGTGAATCGAGTCCCTCTGCTTCCTTTGTCCTAGGAAACCAACTGGCTTCGCCACTATGTCGCCACACGCCGCAAGAGACATATGTGATGGCATTACGTCCACGGCCGAGCGGACGTCGGAGTAATGTGTGGCGTAAATTTTCCGGGTGGCGGAGTGACTCGGTGCAGATTTCAGTGCATCGGTTTCATCTAGATCTTATCGATTTCTCGATATTAACGAGGAATGGCTAGAGCTATCCAACCGCACCATACCTCGACTACCGCGCCTCTGATACCTCTGCATGGGGTTCCCGGAGTGGCGGGATTCAAATACGGGACTTCTACGAGTCGTTTTTTCTCCCACCCGCCCCCTTTTACTCTTTGTGCATTCTCGCCACTCGTCGGAGCATGATGCTCATTGCGTTTGTGGCGAGGCATCTCTTCTGCTTTGTCTTGCTACTCTTCCTCTGCGCGCCACAGGTCAAGGCTCAAGTCGAAGCCAGGTGTCTACCGGGTTGGGAATGGGTGAGGAATTGGAACGGTAGCATCGAGTATTGCGATTGACCGCTGAACAATGCCCCTCAGGCTAGGAACTCATTTAACCAAGATCCATGCGAGGTGCTTGCACTCTTGGAATCGCAGTGCCTGGGATTTCGTCAGTGATCCTGGTTTTTGATCCCTCGTGGTTTTGATCAGGTTTTTTTTGGAGACAGGTGTTGGAGTTCCTGCCCTCGACCCTCCCAGTACTGTCGGTTATACATATCCAAACTCCGGGAGCAGCTGGACGCTGCAGTGCGAATGCAACGTACCGGTATTCAAGTACGTGTCTTCCAGGTAGTGTGTAGGGTTTCGGGGTAGGACTAACTAGATTGAGCAACGCAGTATCATTCAGGCTTGTGTTGATTGTCAGGGCGGGAATACCACAGCGTACGTTGTTTCAGCGTTTAATTTTCGAGCGGCGTAGTCGTGGAAGCAGTCCGATGAATGTGTTCCCTAGATGGGGATTATGGACGGAGGAATGTCCAAACGTTTATCAAGTGTACGGATCTTGTCTGTGGTATCGTCGAGCCTTTTGGGTGGCTCACCTTTGGACCGAAGACTCCAGTTTTCCGTCCCACAAGGCTCCGCAGTACCAAGATGGGCATTTGTTGGAAACGTACGTTCACGCTTCGTTGAATGATCCCCTGCGTGTCTGCTGAATCATTGGCTAGGCCGGGACTGATTTCATCTTCCTCGATACATTTGCGATGAGCATCGGACGTGGGCTTTTCCTGAGTCGCACATCAGGCTAGATCTCATTGCGCACCCTCGATAGGTGATCCGGAAGCTACCCCAGGAACGACAGGACCGTCCACAGTGGTAGCGTCAAGCTTCTCGACTGCCTCTTCGTCTTCACTTTCGGCCACGGTTTTGCCGATGCCAACTTCTACATTATCTTCGGTGTATGAAATGCTTCATCGTGGCTATACTGGTCGTGATCTAAACTTTCGCTTAGTGAGCCTGTTGGACCCACGGGAACCCCTGATGAAGGTGGTGGTAGTAAATCTAATACCGGGATTGGGATTATCATTGGTAGTAAGTTGAACCCACGTTCCCAAGTCCAGTCGTGTTCATTGATGCGATCCATGTTTTGTAGCATCTATTGGAGGATCTGCTCTTTTCATAGCCGTGATTGTCTTGGCGTTATTATATGCCCGACGCCGACGCATGAAGAAGGAAGAAGCGCTCTCTCAGGCGATGCTCAAGACACCCCCTCCCGTATCTCAGATGCCAGCACCATTCGTCTATACGCGCACGAAGGTTTTGCCAGTCACCCCTTTGCATTCATTTCCTGAATCACCGTACACCATTGGTTCGAGCGACGCCGTCCCTGGATCTCGACGTCTTGTTGTTGTCGTGCGTGTCAAGTGAATTCTTTTTTTGGAAGTGTTCGCTCCTCATCCTTAGCTTCACACTCCCAGAATCCGTCGGATTCACCTACATCGTCTACGTTCTCTCGTCCTAATAGTAGGGTCCTCGGTGGGGTGGGCGATACCAATACACACCCTGTTCACCGACCAAATTTTGAGTAGTTTTCCCTTGCGAACTCTGATTCGATATTGAGTATTACGCCATTCCGGGGGTTCTGACCTCCTGTGTAATCACTTTTGTCTTCTTTGTATACGTGTATATGGCTTTTTGTCTTGACCTGTATGTATCAATTACAAAGGATTCTTTGGTTCAACGTAGCTGAGAATATACGTAGCGTAAACCCTATCTCTAAGACCAAATTGTGTCGCTCACCCAAACGGGCACTACGTTGGGAGGTATCTCCAAGGCCATAAGTATCTACTGTACATTGCCGATATGGACTCACGTAATTCCCGAGAAGCAACAACACCTAAGTACTAGACCTTCGGTGCGCAGTCAAAGCTTTCTCGGCGAACATCACCGCCACGACCTGGATTCTCACTATTAGGTGACCGGGTAACAGTCACAGAGGGGGGTTCGTCGTTGTAGGCCGTTTTTTGACTTGGACGAACACGAGCGAACGATATCGGTCGCGGAAATAATAATCTACGTCTTCAGCCGGCGTATCGACCCCATGTCTACGGGAGATGGGATAAGTGGCATAAGTTGTACTTGTTTACGAATACTCACGTATGTATCACGTGTTGTTTAACACTGGAGAGCGTCATTGCCTGGTAAATGTGGGATCCGTTGTGCCTCCAGCAATGGAGACACTTCCAGAGATAACACCTGCTATAAACGTCGGGATCGTGCACAAGCTCTGGACGTTCGTCCGGTCCAAGGAATCGATGCGCGGAGGGATTCCAAGATTTACGTTCAAACTGGACAGGGTATGGTGTATGATCAGCCCGCAGCGATGGACGCCTACCGGGCCAGAAGGACTTACCGTGTCCCTCCAACCATACGCGAAGAGGTCTTTCTCTCTGTATATGAACCGATGGGGCTTACAGTTCATCTCCGCCAATGTAACGCTTTCGGGGTCCTCTCCACACTCGAGGATTAGTCCACGAGCAATAGTCGACGTAGCTGTTGAGAATTTGAAGTTGGGAGTTTCGGGGCACCAGCTTCGGCGCAACGTGACGGTGTCGAAGGTTGTTTCTCCAACCGGGCCCTCACGAGGGTCCGAACGCACACGTTCGTGCCGCAGTGCATCAGTCCCATGTATGGGAGACCGGCCACACATTTCGCATTCGAACCAAAATGTCGCGAGCGAGAGGACGTTGTCTGGTCGTTTGTTGAACGGTATCAAGGCCGAGAGCTTCGCGATCCGCTCTTCGAGAAGTTTCGAGGTCAACTTTGGAAGTTCGGAGACAACTTCCTCAACGCAAATGCTAAACTCCTCTTCAGTCCCGTGGATGATCACTTTGCGTATATCCGGAGTCCGGCAGACGTCGTCCACAGAAGGCCAGAAATCGTGCGGGTGAAGGGTTCGTTGGTACTCCTCTACGACCGTTCCAAGCTTTTTCACACGAGACCACCAGCGAGACATCAGAATACTGTCCTCGATCTCCTGTTTGCGCGTCCGCATCACGTTGAGTATCCGGTCCTCCATCTCTTCCCAAGCTGAAAACTGTTTTTAAGCTGAATATGTTTTTCAGTGCACGTGCGTTCATACCTTTCTCTGTAAGTGGTCGCGCAACCTTCACACCCTTCACTTTGACGAGACTCCAAACGTAATCTTCCCTGTGGGACGAAATTTCATCGTCCCATCCCTCGTTAGCCAGCCTTTCCAGGATCCTAAAGGAGATGAACTAAATCGAGGGTGACGATCCAAGGGGGGATTACCTACTGGTCAATCCGTTTGACATGAGCCGCGGAAAGTGTGGCTTCTCTATTCGCTTTCTCCGATCTTTCCAGGCTCTCTAACGCTTGTGCAAACTTTGAGACGCGTGAGTACGGCGAAACCGAAATCTGACCAGGACTCGCAACGAACCTCGTTCTTCGCAACGAGCGCGTTTGAGTATCGCAGAATAACGGCCTCCTGGTCGTCAGCCGCTTCCAGGTCCGCTGTGAGCTGTTTTATATCTTTCGTGAATACATACATCCCTTTGGGAAGGGATGAAACTGACAACAGGATGAGTGTTTGGGATACGACATGGAACGGATCCGGGCGCTGACTTTTGATGAAAACAGATGGCAAAATTTGGCTCGAGAAACGAAGTTTGCTACGAGATGGACCGACAACGGTTTCGTCTTGGGCCCCACTTACGACAGTCACCCTAGGATTCAGCATCAGGAGAGCTAAGACAGGACCGCTGGGAAGGGGATACCAATCCTTGATGCAACCCTTGCAGACTCTCACAAGCGCCGCCCAATACGCTGTGGAACGTGATGCGCCGCAGCCCTACTCTGGTGACTCAGCGGTATGAGGCGAAACACAAAGAGGTACACACACCATGCAACGTGGGTTATATAAAAGACCCGCATACGCAATTTCCGTCAACTCCTCAGGACGGGAAGGTGGCCGTTGAGCCTCGGGGACGTTATTGAAAGTAGCTATCCAAACCTGTCTTGAGGACTTGCTCGTGAGAACGTTACGAAGTGCCTTGCTGGCCCACGACATCCGGAGTAGGTCCGCCGGATGGACGAGAGAGAATATCTGCAAATTCGGAATGGATCCTCATCCCATTGTCGTTGCAGTGACGGAACTCGTTCTGTAGCTCACCTCATAGAGTATATTCAATGGAATGCCAGGCAGCTTGGAAAGCTTTCCTGTACTTCGATGCTTCTCAGGTTGTTTTCCCTTTTGCTTCGCGGCCGCTTGTCTCGATGGTGTGGATTTGGGTCCCTGTACCGTAGGGGAGTTTGGACCTTCTTCTTCTGATTTGTAGTCGTCACTGCCATCACCAGAAACATATCCCTGGACGGTTTGGCGTGATCTTGAGCTCCGTGCTGAAACCATGATCATCACCAAAACGGCGTAACTTAGATCTGACTAGGTGGAAGTTACCGGGCAACATCTGGTCAGATATTCCACCGTTAGGGCAGGTGATGTAGTGCTGAGCGCACCCTCGATACTTCGCAGGGACGATTGAACGGGCAGGGATCGATTGATGGTTGAGCGGAACGGGGTGTCTTGAAACCAGCGCCAAAAACGGGTCCTTCACTGGAAGCCACAATGTCGAATCCACGCCTCCCGCTAGAAATTCTCGATTACATCGTCGACCTCCTACACGACGAACCAGAAACGCTGGGGCAGTGTTGTCTCGTCTCTAAATCCTGGGTTTCGCATACCCGAAAACACCTTTTCGTCGATATCGACTTAAGATATACCGGTGATCTCGAGGCGTGGAAGGAGACCTTTCCGGATCCCATGAACTCACCCGCATATCATGCCCGTTCACTATCCATTGGTTCCTCACTGTTCATCATAGCTGCAGATGCGGAGGAGGATGATGATGATGATTGGATCCGGGCGTTTTCTCGCGTTGTACGGTTGGAGGTGCGTACCCATTTTGGGAGCCACTATAACTCGGAGCTCTCTCTCGTCTACCTCCACAACTTCTCACCAGTCCTCAAATCTTTCCAGGTGGACAACTGCCTTCCGCGCTCACGAGTTTTCAACCTTGTTTGCTCCCTGCCCCTCCTCGAGGACCTGATCATACACGAGGACGCTCGACTGGGCGAAGATCACTACGATGAGATCGACTTTCAACCTTTGACCTCGCCCCTATCGATTGGGACCTTTGAACTTGACAGTACGAAAGGGACTGAATCTATCGTCCGCCGGTTGTTGGACCTGCCAGGTGGTTTTCACTTCCGGAAACTGGTATTGACGTGGCGTAACGAGGAAGACCTTCGGTGGATTATGGCATTGGTGGGAGGGTGTTCTGATACCCTTGAATGTTTTGATATCAAACATACTATGTATTGTACGTTTCTCCAATTCCTGCCTTCGGATCAGTACCTTACTCGAACTTTCGTTTGCACTAGCGGCCGAGCAGCTGGCTTCCGTTGACTTTTCCAAAGCGACGAGGCTCAGACATGTGACATTCTGGTGCAAAATGCTACAGGCCAAATGGATTGTTATGGCGCTCCAAACCATTACATCCAAACATCAAGATCTCCAACGTATCACGATCCATACCCCCTACGAGTATCATCCTTCCGTTCGCGAACCTGTAAACCTCAGAAACGTCGCTGGAGAAGCGAGATACAAGCAGTGGATGGTCCTCGACGACCTTCTAGTCCGATTGCTGGAGTCGCATGCGATTCCTACGAAGGTCACGCACGGCACGGAGAACAACAAGAAAAAATTAGAGATGTGCGAGCACATAAGGAGTCTGTTACCGAAGATAGCAGAGAGAGGTACGATCCGACCAGGCGCATGCGGTGGTGGGAAATCCTCTGCCAGGTCCGCGGTCTGGTAGGTAATATAATCCAAAGGTTGAGATAGATTATTTTTTTAAATCCAACGTTTGAGACGGTGTCTGCGACTTTTTTCCGACGAAGATAGTCAGCATCTGAAGCCTGCGATACGCACACCTTTTGCCATCCCACTACAAACCGGAAATGCCTCGGGAAAGCGTTGTTGTCCAACAACCCCCGCGTCAGCGGCGATTTAACGAGGCCGACTCGAGCGCCTATTCTCGGAAATACTTTTCCGACCGAATGCGGGCGTCTCTGGACGACCCTCGAACATCGGCCAACGTCAACGGCGAGCTTACATTATTACGTGAAAAAGACTAGATTACGGACGGGGTCCATATGCCTCTGAGTCGTGATCGCAGAAACTCGTCCTTTGAGATGCGTCTCCTACTACTACTCATCCTCATCAACCTCGCCCTCGAAAACCTTCACCACACGCTGAATACTCTCAACCACATCATCACCCATCTCTAAGTAACCGCCGAGCCTGAGCAAAGAAATCGGTTTGCCAACGGCTGCACGGCGGGCCAGGAAGTTCGTTAGAGGACTCCAATCGCCGCCACCCAGGCTGATCTCGTTTATGGAGATAGAGACCAGCTTGGAAAGAAGGCTCTCGAATTCGTGGGGTTCACAAATGTATGGCTCTGCAAACCACAGGGGCAAGTCCACTGCCTCGAGGCGGAGACAGGTCAGGTTGCGCATCTGGAAGCACAGCTCCGAATGTAGGATGGGCAGAGTCGTTGTTAAGTTGGTAACTTCCTCCCATGGGATCCGTCCAATGATGTCGAAAAACAATTTGTCCGCATCTTCTCTCTCCAGGTCCGTGTTCAAGGTCCCATCCACCGTTATGAACCACTCCACCAAGGGGAAGTCGTCAGCTTCGTGTGCGTCTCCTGCCTGGAGGTAAAAGTATGAGGAGCCAGGGTAGGCCATGAGCCCAAGTCCGCTCGGAGACCTGCCTCTACGCCGAACGCGGTCTCCTAGGTATGATCCGAGAGTTTGTGGAAGGTCTTGCAATGGACACTCGGATAGGGACAGCGTTATATCGGACATCTTGTTAGGAAGTTCCAATCGATTTAATAGCCCGAAGACACAATGATAATCGCTTGACAAATTGAGCTCTTTCAAGTGGCGCATCTGTACCCGAGGGGAGGCCCTATCACCGTCGGGGTAGGGAACCGAATCCTCGGACAGCACGAGGCATTCGAGGTTAGGGTTGGCGGAGAGGATCGAAAGCAGCTGGGGTAGGGTTGGGGTGGGTGACAGTCCGCTAATGTCTGACAGTCCACTGGTTGGGAGCGAGAGGGTGGTCAGGGATGTGATCCGTGATTCCAACAAGTCCCAAGATGAGATGTTACACCCAAAGAGGCGAAGGTATTGTAGCTTGGGGATGCGGTATCGGGAAAAGAAGGCGGAGATGTCCACGGTTACCCGGTCATTGTTCTCTATTACAAACGACCGCACGTCACTTAACTGAGTCTCCTCCCCTTCGGTGACTATTGAGGAGATGACGGAGTCGAGGAGTTCTGCGTCTGTGCCACTGAGGTGAACCCGCCGTATGGTATCCCGGGCGGCACGATCTTGGAGCGCCTCGCGAAGCCCGTCGTCCAAATCGGTGCGGTTCACGAACCCTCTCAACACCAGATCTAGCGGAGTGTTTCTGCAACGAGCGTATCGTTTTTTCCAGTCGGGTATTGAATTGCCCCAAGAGGTCCAAAGCTCCGGAGTGCGCAAGGCGACCTCGTACCAGTGGTGGCATACAAGGAGGAAGTTGAACGAGTCGTTCGCTGGCCGGGCAAAACGGTCTCCATCCGGAATGACGTTCCAATAGAAAATGCTGCCGAGTATCTCGGGTGGAAGGAGAATCGATATGTTCAATAAAGAGTTCCGAGCGCGTTTGAGTTGGATGAGAGCACTCTCGCGATCTCGAATTCGCTTTTCCAATGCCAGTATGGAGTCGAGGTTGATTTCCCGGTCCATTCGCTGTCTGTAAACTGTGTCAGGAACCGCGGAACGCCTTGAGGTTCTGTCGACTCACATCAATGACGACGTCAGGTAGCGTCGGCTTATGTAGGAGTTGCAGCGGTTCGACGTTCACTGACAGGGAAGTTGATGATGGTGGCGCGGATGAAAGGGAACAGCGGCCGCCACATGACGACGGCCACCTGCTTAGCCAGAGCTCCACCCCCGCCTTGCTCGGTGCTGGAGAGGCCATCTCTTTACGCTCTGCTGTGACCTCCTTCTAAGAAATACGCGACCCAACGTGCCTCTCTGGCCGTGCGCCAACTGTCGCAAAAAATTGAAGAAAGACCTCAAGCGGTGCGAACGGTGCGGGTGACAGTTACCCGTCACCCCACAGGATCATTATGTACTGTGTACGTGAACACCTTTATACCTCAAGACTCACAATACGCTAACCTTTGCATCTCTGCATTTACTCAGTCGAGAAAATGCCAGAAGGAGGCCTGAAAGTCGGGCCACAGAAGAATCTGCTGCTCCCACACCCTCAACGAAGACACGATGGATCCTGGCCCGATACAAATCCACGTCGGGAGTTATTGTCGAGCTGGTTGAGCCCTGGTGCGGGTATTTAAGGAGCTCGCTATGCTGGTTCTTGATTTGGCGAGCCACAAGGGGGAGGAAAGAACTAAGACGCACTGGTAAGCCCGAGCATTGTCTCTGCCCGTCGTTCCACTTCTGAAGGCCAATCCTTTTTTGAAGCTTTGTGATGACCGTATACGTAGCCCTGGTGTGGCCGAAGCCTTTCAGATCTGCCGTCCGACCCTAACCTCCACGAACAATGAACCTAACTGGCTCCCGTCCATCAACAATACGTCCACAGAGCGATGGTGTTTCATGCTCGAGGGGGGTTGAAAATCTACTCCGGGGTATAACCCTCGTCGGACGACCCACCCGAGACACGCGACAGTTTTGTTCGAGCGTGGGCCATGGTCCTCTACGATCCTCAATACTTTAGGTAAGGGAAAACGAACCGCCGGTATCGAGTGTAAGGGGTCGCTAGTCTCGAATACTTCCACGAAATGGACCCGGAGGCGTCGAAGAAAATGACTCCAGACACGCAGGATGAGTCCGAGTTTTTACCGGAGAACGGGGAGCCGGAAGAGGCGGGAGGGTGTACGGGTGTTGGACATCGGTGGACCGCTGTTTCTCGTGCTACCTCGCTCGTTTAGAGTCGATTTTTACGATATTCACGTTCAGCCATATGTAAGATACACCTCCGTTCTGTGTAATACCTGTCACGATCTGCCACTTTTGTCACCCCCGGACTTTCTTCCGCTCCTCCACCATGGGGACCGAACGATGCAACTTCTGCGCGGCCCTGATGGAGACCAAGGACCTCAGGCGTTGTGCCAATTGCAAGTGGGTTCATTTGTCGTCCCGTCCGTTATACCCCTATCTTACGCCGCGCCTTATGACCTCAGAATCGCCTTCTACTGCGTAAGTTCCTCCGGATCCGCAATTTTCGATCCGTCCCAACACTCGCCCTCCACGTACAGTCCAGGGAATGCCAAAAACTACACTGGAAAATGGCTCACAAAGCCTTTTGCATGCTCCAAGTAACCCAGGGCAACGGGGAACATCCGGAGGAAAAGGCCCAGGTGAGGACACTCAATCGATGGATCAACGCTTGGTCTGCTGCGATGACCGAGTGTTCGTCCATTGCACTGGATCTGGCGAATCACCCATGGGGTCGCCATGAGTCCCACACGTATGTCCCACGGCATCTGGTGTTTGTGGTATTCTTCTGATCAAAGTCCGATGAGAAGCCTTTACATGACGATCGAGCACACCAACCTCAAAGAGGACGCGCGATTGTTCAGGGTCGGGACATTTCCATACCTCTGTCCGCCTGCGATAAATTTGACGAGTTAAACTAGATTACAGAAGCTTCGATTCAGTCATACGCAGACCTCGTCAAACGCTTTCCACAGGTCGAGAGCATGGTGGCAAGCCTACCCGGATGCTCGGAATGGCCTCGCCTCCACTGCTTCGTCTTCGTGAAAGACAGATGCGACCCTACCCAGATGGAACGCGGTCGAATTCACTCTTGCTGCATACCGAACCTCAAAGAGCTTCGCTCCCACTGGAGCAAAGATTACTCCCGCGAGGTTTCTAAACAAGCTATCCCACTCCTCCTCAGCGAGATCAATGGATTGAAAAACCCGGAAGTGGCAGCGCGCAGGTTCCGCTTGATGACTGACCGTCCCGATGTTGTTCAGATATGTTTGGACATGTTGAAAACGGGTTTTCTCCACGGCTCCGATGAAGAACTGTTTCAGGAGTGGATTGAGCGGCTGGTCAATGAAAATAGCGAGGAAACCAACCACGTCTAGGTCTTAGGGTGTCCGCGCTGCTTCGTTTTCTTGTGGGTTTTGTGCGTCCTCCGTGTAACGTTCTTGGACCGAGTCGCGATATTCCTGTTCGGTAATATGTAAACTATATCATTTTATAATCCCTTTCGTACAAGCAATCCCCAAACGGATAGGACGCCGTATTTTAGCGGACGATATATAGCACGCAAGTTACTCTCTCAGCCATTTCGTGGTACGTGCTCATCTTGTTGCTTTTGATATTACCCGCAGCTCCCTGCACCGGGCCGGAAGTTCAATCTGCTTAACTACTACCCCACACTAAGCACCATTCAGTAGTGGTCTCAGATTTGGGATCGTCCTCCATTAAGGTTTTTCGTTTGATGGCTCGCCGGACTCCTGTCCGTGGCACCTTAAGTCTCGCGCAGCACACCACCTTCACTGAATGGCTTTCAGACGGTACGTACAGTTTGTCCACGTTGTGGTCCTTGACACCAGGCCTGGGCGTCATGACCTTCGAGAAGATGCTTGCCACGCAGCTGACTCCGCGTAAACTAATGCAATCAATGGGGAATACACATAACCACGTCTAGCTGGAACACGTTTCGTAGGATTCAAGCGTTCATAGCGGCAAAGACATTTGTATTCGTTGATGAGTATATGATTAAATAAATGGTACATCCGCGTTCAAGTCTGGTTTGGCTGTAGACTTTACATCAAGAATCGGCGACCCAAATCTCCGGCTGGAACGAGCCTTTAGAAACAGATGCGAGGCGGACCAAATACATATTCTCCAGGCGCATGCATCCCTCACCAATTTTCCATCGTCGATCGATTGATTCTTTCATAGGACGTTCCTGGGACCTGGTTATGAGCCATAGTGGTCAGGAATTCTCGCTGATGCAGACCTACGGCCATAGATTCAAGGTACTGGTTGAGTCTCTTAGCGACTTCATATGCAAGTTTGCTGCGAGTTATCCGGGCGCGATTCTTCGTATAGTCAAAGGTAGGAATCTGTCCTCTTGGTCAGCACGCAACAGCAAGAACGGGTAGATAACCCTCACCTGAGCTGAACGGTTTGGTGGGTACCCGGGGAACTTGAGACGATGTCAATTTTGATATGATGTGGAAACCGCGGAAACCACCATACCAGAAGCCTACAAGAAATAGCTCCGGATGTTTTTTTGAACATCGGATCGTCTCGGCCATCGAGCCCCGTAAAGTTTTTGCGAAGTGCATCTCTCATATTTATCCCAGGAAGGTCGTTTACGCTGAAAGAGATCGGCGTAGATGGTTTGAAACCATGTTGGCTCCGGCCATGACTATAAGTCCTCTGTGGAACTTCAGCCCAGCTAGATGCGAAGATTTGAGCCAGGGGTGGAGAAGGGAGTGGCTGTGGTGTTCACGAAATGAGAAACTCATCGGGAACACACCCTGAGAAAACGCACCTGGGTAATGACAGGGAGCTCGGGATACGGCTGTGCGCGACTGATGACCGGCGAACCCATCCCGCTAACACCATTCCATTGGGGTGCGGAGATCTATGAAACCAGAAACCCTTAATACGGTGGGGTTGAGAGGGGATGGAGGGTGCAATCCTCACGTTGTTTTCGAAAGGTGCGATCGCAGTCTGAGGGTGGAGCGCCCAGGAATCGAGGGTATTTCGGAACGGGAGAAAGGGGTCTTGAGGCATTCCCATTGGGGTTTCCGCGAAGAAAGTAGGAGGGAGTTGGAGTCGAACGTCGAGTAAAGCGGGGGTCACGGAGTGAGGCGAATCCACGAGAATAAAGTCCGGTAGGTACGGAGTCTGAATTCTGAGGATGGCTAGTGACAAATGAGAGATAGAGGCACTTACAGCGCACCAGCTAACAGCAGCGATCTCGTCAAGCAGGAGATGGTTGAAGTCTGTGGGATCTTGTATCGAGGCCATGATGTCTTGTATCATTGGAGTAGAAGCTAGCCCAACGAACAGTATGGTTTTATACCCAGTTCGCATCCCGCTCTCACCCAATAATTCGCTCAATCGAAGATGGTCATATCTCCTACTACATCTCGGTAAATTTGGTCCGCCGCCTGAACCACCCATAGAGCCCGAGCGTTCAGAGCATCAATTGCCATGCATGGAAGCACCAGAGAATTAGGGTCCAAGAAAACGCGGTGACAGTTTCCAAGCCAAGGTGTGCTGAACTTTAACAAACGCGCTGTGACCCAGAGGTGAGCCCTGAACGGTCCGTGGTCCACGAGCCTCGGGAAAGCCCGTAGGATGTTGCGGGCCCGACAGATCAGCCACAGTCTCACCTCAGTCGAGAAGTTTGCAGTCGGCGCTCGGACGCCGGCACTCGGTGCCCCCAGGACAACGCTGTGCCCCACCAGGCCGACGATATAAACCCGATCGCGACTAAAACCAACGTAATAACCCTTCCGCGTATCGACGGGACAACAATAGTACTCCTTCAATGACCTGCAATCCAGTCGTTCCAGCCAACGGTACGTCTGTGGGAAGGGTGGTTGACTAGAGCCAGATCTCAGAAGCTATGATATGATGAGTCCAAGCCCCTAGTGTCAGTATCCATGCAGCGATCCGGTGATATGCGTGAGATTCGCTGGGAGATTCCCGCGGTCTGCGAGGGCAGAGAGAGCGAGAGAACCTTTTCGATGGTCGGGGCGTACGATATCCAAGTAGGGGTGTGTCTTAAGAGCAACCAACGCCGCTATGCGTGTTGTGTGGTGTTTGGAAGTGAGAAAGTACGAAAGGAAAGCGGGGAAGGATAGGACGAAAGGGAGGTACAGGAGCAGGGGAGAGAGAGGAGCAGGACGGACGGAAGAGGAGCGAGGGAGAGAGCGAGGGGCAGGAGATAGGAAACAAACGTCGTATTAATACCCACCGTGCGTGGGACAAACTTGGCTCGGCGAATCACTGCGTCCCTTGGTTCCCGGCCGTCCCTCGTGGCAGTGAGAGTTCGGCTGTACCGCTCATAAGCCCCCCAGGCGAGCGATACCGTCCTTGTCTACCAACACATTCTTCCTGAAGAGGGTGAGTTCACCGAGAAAAGAGATGGCATACCACCTTGATGCTCTTGTGGGTGACCAGGAGCCTGCTGGGCCGTAGGGGAGGAGCCGGAACTCGAATAGAGACGGGCGACAATTTTCGTCACCGCTCTTGAAAACGGACCCGCATTTGGTGAAGAGAAGGATTCGCGACCGATCGCAACCGTAGCATTTGAAATTGCGGAATCTCCGTCGGCAGTGTCCGATTAGCCATAAGCTTTGCTCATCAGCAAAACCCCTGGTCGCGTACCATCTGATATCGTCGGGCACCGTGTCGAATAAGGATCCTAGTCGGGTACCGAACGTCGAAGCTCGAAGTTTCAAAAGTTCCCGATCAGGAAAGTGTTTTGGGGATGCGGATTACATAAATATCAGCAAAGTCCGTCCTTTCTTACGTCGTCTTGCACTAAAACCCCCCCTGCATATCGAACCGGCTGCACCCCGCTTCTCCACGAAAGCGGTGTGAAGGAATTCATACACCCCCACCATAGGGGATCTACAACTGTTTATCATCTAAGGGCGACTCCCTCGACAGGATTTGGCGCTTCAAGAACCCGCTTTGGCCTTCCACTGGGAGGACCGTTCCTCGAAGTTTCATCTACTCGTCCCACCCGCGACTGGGCCAACGGAATTCGTGCTGAATCATGCCGTATGGAACGGAGGACTTTCTCACAAGTTCTCTAAGCATAGGCCAGCTTATCCCTGAGAGTTCGCGGTACTTACGTTTCCATAGTCGCGACTTCATCGACCAGGCCAGGAGCAAGAAGAAGCCGTGGCACATGCACCATAAGTATGATGCATCTCTCAAGAGCCTACTCGCATTCGCCACCAACTTACACCGCTACGACCCCCTCGTCGACGTTGGAGTGGACAAGCCATCACTTCGGGGACTCGTCGACCTACTCGGATACGCTGCCAATTTCACCGAAGCTTCCCACCTTCTGATCTCGACTAGGCTATTGCCTGAGAAGTACATGACATCGTTTCGGGTACGTTCTCAAAAAAATCTGCAAAAAGATCGTCGGAACGCTGAGGGAGTTTCATGGTGCGTTGCGAGGTGAGCCAACCGCGTCCGCCGCTGCCGGGCTAACCTTTGCATCTTTGCACTTACTTAATCGAAAGAATGCAAGATAGCGGGCCACAAAAGAACCTGTTAATCCCATGCCCTCAACAAAGACACGATGGGTCCTGGCCCGACGCAAAACCACGTCGAGAATTGTCATCAAGCTGATTGAACGCCCGTGTGGGGTAGTCGAGGAGCTCGCTATGCGGGTTCTTGATTTGGTGAGTCACAAGGGAGAGGAAAGGACTAAGGCACTGGTGAGTCGGAGCGTTGTCCATCCCTGCCGTTTCACTGCTAAAGGCCAATCCTTTTTGTGAAGCTTCGGGATGACTGTACACGTAGCCCTGGTGTGGTCGAAACCTTTCTGATCGGCCGTCCGACCCTAACCGGCTCCCGTCCACCAATAATACCTACACAGAGCAATGGTGATTCCATGTTCGAAAGGGATTGAAACCTACCCTGGGATATAACCTTTATTGGACGACCCACCCGAGGCACGCGACGATTTGGTTCAGGCGAGGTGGGCCTCTATGATCCTCGATGCTTTGGGTAAGGGGAATCGAGTCGCCGATGTCAAATGTAGGGGGTCACTGGTCTCGACGGCTTCCACGAAATGGGCCCGGAGGCGTCGGAGAAAATGGCTCCAGACGCGCAGGACGAGTCGAAGTTTTTACCGGTGAACGGTGAACCGGAGGAAGCGAGGAGGGGGTACGGGCGTTGGACGTTGGTGGACCGCTGTTTCTCGTGCTATCTCGTTCGTTTAGAGTCGATTTCTACGATGTTTACGTCCAGCAATCTATAAGCTATACCTCTGTTCCGCATAATACTAGGCTGTCACAATCCACCGCTTTTGTCACCCCCGGATTTTCCTCCAATCCTCCATCATGGGGACCAAACGATCCAATTTCTGCGCGGCCCTGATGGAGACGAAGGACCCTCAGACGTTGTGCTAATTGCAAGTGGGTTCATTTGTCGTCCCGTCCGGTATACCCTGACCTTATACCACACCTTATGGTCTCAGAACCGCTTTCTACTGCGTAAGTTCCTCCGGACCTGCCATTTTCGATCCACCCTAACACCGACCCCCCACTATGACCCTATCCAAATGGAACGCGGCCGAATTCACTCTTGCTGCATACCGAATCTCAAGGAGCTTCGCTCCCACTGGAGCAAAGATTACTCCCGCGAGGTTTCTAAGCAGGTTATCCCGCTCCTCCTCAGCGAGATCAATGGATTAAAAAATCCGGAAGTGGCG
>Ga0307513_10001945_pt1 | contig 29237 bp, 33 predicted proteins | sample 15_EM_MG_FD_202174 | JGI IMG/M metagenome (GOLD analysis project Ga0307513, IMG submission 202174) | Populus trichocarpa ectomycorrhiza microbial communities from riparian zone in the Pacific Northwest, United States - 15_EM | ecosystem: Host-associated > Plants > Roots > Unclassified | place... | reverse complement strand
GGTCGGCCGAGTGGCACCTCGGAGACAGCGCTCATGTGAGGACACTGAGACTGACTTGTTCCGGTCAGCCTTTTGCAGCGGCGCTCAAAAAACACCTAGATCAGTTTGCTTTGTTCACCACTGTAGTGCGCGGTGCCACGGTCGGCGTTGTCCATGCCAAACTTGTCGGTGCGCATGGGTTACCATGTCCCCTTACTCTTTGTGGCTTATTCCTTCGCGGGATCTAGACATCGCGCGGAAACACCAACTGAGCACCCCTGAACTTCGGGTATTAGTCCTCGGTATGCCCAATGTCGGAAAATCCTCACTATTGAACCACCTTCGAAGATATGGTATCCAAGGAGGTAGTTTTTGTGTCTTCGTTTCCATGGAGGTCTATCTGACGCCATGTTCCAGCATCTGCTTCCCCTCTCCGTACCTCCCGACTGCCTGGCATGACCCGGGCGATGTCTACGAGGCTCAAGCTGAACCTTGATCCCCCTATCTACTCAATCGACTCGCCGGGGGTCATGATACCCTTCCTCGGATATGGGGAACGAGCAAAGGAGCGGGGATTGAAATTAGCATTGATTTGTAAGTCATTTTTGAATAAAGATTAGTATTTGGCAGAAGACCTAATAAAGTTTGCAGCGGGCATCAAAGAGGACTTGTACGACTATGAAGACTTAACTCCTTATTTGCTCTATCGACTGACAAGCATCAATCCATCTTGTACGCCCCATTTAGACCATCATTCAGTAATCTTGTTCTTACATTAGGTCGGCTGTCTTTCTCTCGCGCGTCCCTATCCTCGTCGCTTTGGCCTTCTCTGTACCTTGGCGCAGCACCGCCTTTCCCTGACATCCTACAACGACCACCGAGACCGCCGACTCATCCTCCAGCCGATTTCCTCGATGGTCTAGCGACAAGGCTCAAAGCTGTGCTGCCCGGAGGAATCCCTGATCGACAGCGCGCTGCGCGCTGGTTCGTAGAGTGGTGGCGAGAGGCCCGTCTGAGGTCACCTAGTGCTCACGCTATTGGAACACCGGAGTGGGGCTGGACGTTTGATTGTATCTGGCAGGACGACTTCCATTGTACAGGCGCCCCCGTCAGCGCCTTTTCACACCCTCTAGTCCTAGATTCCGTGTCAGCACTCCCGAGTGACCACAGACCCTCCGCCGGGGCGTCATGCGTTCCAGAACCTTCTGCGCCAGGGTCGGTTCGTTCCAGGGCTGCAAGACTTGAAGAGAGGTTCGATCGTACCCTTGCCGACTATGCAAAGCAGATCAGGGACCGAGAGGTCATCGAGAGTCAGACTCAAGCGAGGAAACGAGTAAAGCTCGAGGAGAATCGCAAGCGCGAGGCAAAACGGCGAATCCGCGCCGTTGCGAAGTACAGTGGCAGAGTAACATAGTACAATGACTGGTATCTAACTGGTTGTTATTTCACGTTCATTGTAGCCAGTGCACTGCCAATGAATAATGAAAGGTTGTTCGGTGCATTCAAAGCCTTACTGCGGCGACAATTCACGAAGTGGGAATGCGCAGCCACAAGGGGTGGGATCTATTGTTTGAAGTCCTGCATGACTCAGGGAGGCCACGCGATTGGCAAGGAATCTAGTCCTAAAAGCAGATCGTGTTTGGAAATGTATGAGTACAGAACAAAAGGCAAGCAGGATTCCTAATTTCGGCCCAACACAAAGCAGGATCGAGCCAGACTGGTCCGCGTTGGCACGGCCCGTTTGGCAACACACACAGAAAAGACTTTCAAAGAAATGGAGAAGAGAATGTGAGCAGAACTGGTATAGGTAACTTGGGAGACCGACAACGCCCGGCATGAGCGAGTCGGATCTGTAAGAGATTGTGAGCGACAATGAGCAGACCCATGATTGGTTATGCCGACGTACCAAGGTTCTTGCGTATCCTGTACAAGCGTCACACGCTCGACAGCAGCCTCGCTCCCGTCGCCATCCCCAACAGACGCCGGCCTACTATCCAGAACCGACGGCGGGACATCACCGATTAAACTGGGAGTTTGAGGAGCCGCGGAAGGACTCTTGGTCATAGCGAGCTTGAGGGTCCTCCTCCTTCGAGGAATAGCAATCATAGGGCGAGGTTCCCCGACCTTACCCGACCGCGTTCGCGCCACGAGCACCTTGGGCTCGTCGAGTTTGATGAGGGTATCTATGGGTGGAGGAGACCCTTCGACGACCACCCAGCCTTTCCAGCCATGCTTCCTCTTCCTCCCAGCAGCCCGTTCTTCGGCAGTTTGGCCATGCTCGCTCACACGCTTGCGCTTTTTTGACAGGAGGGCAGTCTGAGCTGCCTCATCCTCTGAAGAAGACGAAGAAGAGAATGGCGTTGGAGAGCGATCGTCACGCCAAAACTCCACTCGCTCCTTGGTGCTGTAAGCCGAGCCCCGAGAGAGCCTAGCGTCCTTCTTGGTAACTGCGGTTCTCTTCACATCCCTGAGTTCCTTCTGATATGACTTCCTTGGGACATTGTGCGAGTTTCCAAAGGGCAAATCTCCGCTTTCGCTGGAGAGCGGTGTGAGCGGCGGCGTCGAATCCTCTGAGTGCTCAACGAGTCGTTTGATAGATGAGTCATCGTGAGCCCGACCTGGCTTGCTTAATGACTTGGCGCCTAAAGGAACTACTATGTGGGTCCTTAGCGAATACGATGGTGCGCGCAATCCTTACCAGTATACTTCTTATTCTTCTTTCTCTTGGTAGCATCAACGTCAGGTTCCTCTCCCGGGATCTTGATCCCCATTTCCGCCAACTTAGACGCTTTTGTTCGCGCAAGTTTCGTTGCATCGGGGTAGCGGTTGATCGGTGGTAGTGAGGGTTGGAAGTCGAAATAGCCAGTGAGAACAGCAGTCATGTTCCGCCGCCTTCCATGATCGCGAGGAGCAAAGTGAAGGAATGCCGGCGGAGGTGGACGGCAAGTTGCAGGCGCAGGGTGTTCTGCGAGGATTTCGCGCTCTGCCGAGGCGAGCGCGTCATTGGGGTGCATCTTGGAGCTCTAGAAATACCCTCTAGAACGTAAAGAAGCAAAAATGCTTCGAAGGACGCGTCTCCGAGGGGTGAGTAGGAGTGGTGGCGAGGTCCAAGAGGCAAATAACAGTTGAAGCTTCGGTGTGGGCCCATCCGGCCACACAAAGGTTGTCGGCCTGCCAGTCATTCAACTACTATCAATTGCCAGAAATGCTTCTCTAAGGAGACCCTCACGTGTCCAATCCCTGCTTTTCGTCCTTTACGCTTCAGGCCGGGAGGAACGTGCCAGAGTCGTGCTCAAGGGAAGGCCAACTTCCCGACCCTGCTCCCTTTTCTTCCTCAGGCCCCACTCTCAAATATGCACAGGATATTCCTATCTGTGCGCTGTATAGGGGCCGAAGGGGCGTCCGCAACCGGGCTGCCGCGCAGGAAGCGGCCGTCCTTCGCGCGCCACTGGCAACAAAGCTATGTCTCTATTCAGTTCACACAGTCATATAGACTCATTTTACGAAGGGGGGAGCCCGGGAGCCCTAGTCTGCGTCCAGCCTTAACTTCCACTTCCGGAAGTCTTTATTAGGCAAGCGGATCTTCGGGTATATCTCCTGGTGGTATTCCGAGCACCACAACACATCAGTTTTATGGAATTTAAGTCTTCGTACGCCATCGTAAGAGAGACACCGCCGCTGACAGCGCCTGCCGGCATTCGTCGCTTAGGCAGTCCATCCTGCCTGCGTGTCGGTGGCCAGAGTCTGGAACGTTTCCGAAAAGCCATCCCCTGCTCTAATCTTTGTATACAGGGGCGAATCATTTCCGGCCCGCAGGTTCCCATGATTCTGTGCTTGCCGTTCTCTCACACATCCCCGCTGACCATCACAGGCAGGCGGTGGCACAAGTGCCAGCTTTGGGTTCTCATCGGATATGAATCTATTGAAAGAAGCCGTTGAATCCTATTCTTGTGGCTTGAATAGAATACCTGAAACAGCGGGCCAATTTTTAGTCAGACACCACGCAGTCCTCATCCGCTGGAAGAAAAAATGAGCTCTCTGATAGATAGAGGATTCACAAATGTGGTTTTCCGCCACCGGACGTGGCCTGCTCGATTCACACAAGCCAATGGGGCTACCGGCCGGCCAAACGTTTCCTTCAGCCCTCTCGGTGGCGGGGCACCGGAACATGAGGTTTTTGGTTATCAAGAGTAACAGGGTGGTAAGGAGTGGGTGCCAGCAGATCTGTCGCCCTGCCAGCATTCCAGCTCCCAACAGAAGGAGCCCTGTTATGGGCCAGTATGGTAGACCATTCAGGATTGGAGATACATATCATATTCTACATTAATCCTCATCGCCATTAATTGGTTAAGCGTCAGCTCCTATGACGCCAGGGGTACTCCTCCCACAAAGCGAATGAAGCGTATCGAACCCAGAGAAACTCACGTACCTAGTCTTAGATGGCCAAATTACATAGAATCTTGGTCGATAAGTCAAGTGGTCTTCTAGTGTCGTGCGAGGTCGAGAACCCAACCATTAAGCAGCACCGTTGCCCAAACCAGTGGGGAAACGTTTCTGCATAGACGAGATGCCCCGAAAATGCCTGTATCATAGTCTGGCAATCACCCATCCGACGACCCCACTTGCCGCTGCAAGCACCTCGTTCTGGTTTGCGCCGAGTATTGGATCGTAAAACCAAGTCTGGAGACTCGCCAAAACCCAAGCCGATCGGTAAGCTGGATCGGAGGGTCCATTTTTCTCAATGCTAGCTCCCGAAGACCTGTCTGGCCTCTGGTTCGCTGGCCTAATCATTCTTATCTCTATCATTAAGCTATCAGAGCGACAAGCGCACCCTTCGCCCTGGAATTTGGAAGCATAAAACCAGCACGTGACAGTAATGGAAAAATCAGGGACAAGAAGGGCCTATCGGAGGTAAATGGAATAGGGTAAAAGAGACTTCCTGATGGAAATGATGGGCGAGTCTATTCGATGCTTCAAGCACGAACTGCGTTTCCATCTCGACGGCCGTGGGCAACGCGACCAAGACTGAGGCCCATGACGATGGAAGACGTCTCGACGCCATGGTACCTGTAAAGAAATAATTCGAAGTCTATGCGAGGCCTAAAAGGATAGGCCTGGCAGCCGTCAAGTTGGTAGTCATTTCTTCTTATTCTTCTTCTTTTACGTCCGGGCCATCCCCGACTTTTTGCACTCGATCGTCATGTACGCCACTCACTGTCTCTCATTACCCAGCGTATGTTACTGAGAAGCCATTCTAATGTTCTCAGTGCAGGTCACGCTTGATCGTCAAGAACCTCCCAACTTACATCACAGAAAAACGCCTACGAGAGCACTTTTCCGCGCGGGGAGGCGAAATAACAGACGTTCGGTTGATCCGTAAAGAAGATGGAACCTCCAGAAGGATCGCCTTTCTCGGTTTCAAGGACGAAAGGAATGCACAAACTGCGAGAGATTACTTCGACAAGACGTATCTAGACATCTCGAAGCTTAGAGTAGACCTCGTAACGGTGCGTACTCTGAGCTACCTTTTTTTGTGCTCTCTCTCCCCGCTCATGGCCACCACCTCTCCTGCCGTTACAGGGTACCAAGGATGCACCATTGGTACGGCCAAAGAAACGCGCGAGAGAAAAAGAGGATTCTGCTATTGAAGAGGAACCTAAGCGCAAAAAGGTCAAGCTTACCGATCCTCAGCAGCCGCAGGGCGACAGAAAAGGAAGCAAGGAAGATCGCCTCGAAGAATTCACGCGTATCATGTCCAAGAAGCGCGGAAAGAAGGCAGATTGGGCTGCAGACGTGGGTTCGGAGGTGGAAGACTCAAATCTCGCCAGCAAGCCCAAGGGGGAGAGTGAAGCAAATGGCCAAAACTCGTCTAGAGCAAACGGCGCCGATTCAGATGGTTCCAACCCGCGAGGTAAACCCGAGGGAACCATCTCAGATGCGGAATGGATGCGGAGGAAAATGGGCGGCTTCGAACGTTCCGAGCAAGTTTTCGAGCAGTCAGATGACGACGGCGAACCCACCAAGCTGGAGACGATCCAAGTATATCCACATTGTGAATTTCAGTATAACTAGCTTATATTGATGCCTTTCCAGGCACAATCTGCGGAACTGCAAGAAAGCTTCTCTACCCACGAGGCTATCAAGTCCACGAGTCGATTATTCGTCCGCAACCTCGTCTTCTCCTGTACAGAAGATGAGCTTCGCCGACGCTTCGAAGAATACGGCCCTGTTGAACAGGTGAGAGCCCAAGTTTTTGTGTTCAGGGTAGGCCCGGGCGATCAATCGAGGATGATAAACAGTATAGGGACAACAGACTCTTGACGGGGGTGCTGATCCATACGGGAAAAAAGATAGTAGAAGTCACTGAAGCCGATCGCATCGGGCACATTTTTTACAGACTAGTCACTGACACGTGCATCAGGTATACCTTGTACTGGACAAGGAAGGGAATTCGAAAGGATTCGCCTATGTCCGGTACAATGAACCGGAACATGCCGTAGCTGCCTTTGACGCAATGGACGGCACGTCGTTCCAAGGCAGACTCCTGCACATCCTCCCTGCTGTTGATCGTCAAGGTCAAAAGAAAGTGGATGATACGGATACCAAGAAGCGAACCTTGAAGGGAGAACGTGCGCAGAAGCGGAAGGAGACGAGTGGGAAGGACTTCAATTGGGCCGTCCTCTACATGAATGTGCGGTTTACATAACTTTCTCTTAGAGAGTTTTGCTGACGGCGTTAATCCAGAGCGATGCTGTTGCATCGTCAATCGCGTCCCGCCTGAATATCTCGAAGTCTGATATTCTCAACCCCGAGTCATCCACAACCTCTCCTGCGGTCAAACTCGCTCTTGCCGAAACACACATCATCACAGAGACAAAAAAATACTTCGAGGAGCAAGGCGTCGACCTCGAAGCCCTTACCCAGCCGGGTACCATTCGGTCTCAGACCGCCATTTTGGTGAAGAACGTCCCATATGGCACCTCTGTAGATGAACTAAGGGAGGTGTTTGGTAGTCACGGTAGCCTCAAACGTTTATTGATGCCACCAGCCGGGACAATTGCGGTCGTGGAGTTCGCGGAGGCGAAAGACGCAGGGAAAGCATATATATCTCTCGCATATAAGCGCATGAAGAATAGTGTCATCTATCTGGAAAAAGCGCCAGAGGGCCTGTTCGATGGAACATCCGGCTTCAAGAGAAAGGAGGACCAGGAGAGACCGGCGTCAGCCACCGCAGAGACTGAGAGTAGCGAAGCGGAGCAGGCGGTCGTACCTGGCTCAACGATCCATCTCGGCAACTTGTCATTTGGAACAACCACCGACCGTCTCAAGAACGTCTTCCACCACTTGCCAGGCTTCCTGTACGCACGTGTGGCAACCAAAGTGGATCTGAATAAGCCTGGGGTACTCCTCAGCCAAGGCTTTGGCTTTGTCGGATTTAAGGACGCGGAAAGTGCCGCCAAAGCCATCAAAGGCATGCGCGGGTTTGTGCTGGACGGACACGTGCTTAAAGTCAATTTCGCTGGTCGAGGACAGGAAATAGGGGTTGAAGGTTTTACCAAGGCTGGTGAGGAGAAGGGCAAGGAACGAAAGAAAACCAAAATGGTCGTCAAGAATTTGCCGTTTGAAGCCAATAAGAAGGAGCTTTGGGAACTATTCCGGTACGTATTCGCCTAGTACTATTAACTGGCACTGACCTCTTCCCATCTCTATAGTGCTCATGGTCAGGTCAAGTCGATCCGGCTCCCTTCTCGTGCAGACCAGCGGTCTCGAGGATTTGCATTCGTCGAGTTCACGACTCATCAGGAGGCTTTGGCTGTGCGGGAGGCCTTACAGCACACTCATTTGTTGGGCCGACATCTCATTCTGGATTGGGCGGAAGATGAAGGAGACGTTGAGGCGAGGCGGGCGAAAACAAAGATAGGATTTGGAGCTGGAAAAGGATTACCGGGGCAGAGAGCGAAGCTACGGTTGGGAGATGGAGGCGGGGCCTCTGAGGAGCTCATGGAGATGTAGATCCCGCCAGGCACGTGCAACGTGTAGGATAGTGACTGTCTCTAAACGACTTTGATCACATCTTTGCCTAATGCTTGCGCGCTAATTTCCTGCATTTACGTACCATTCAAGTATAATTACCCCTTGACTCCAGCCTTTGCAACCCCTTCGAATCACGGCCGCACGGCCGCACGCAATGCGGGGAGTATCATCGACTGATCCTATGGAGTGTGGGTTGTACTCGCTGGAGCCTAGGAGCTCGCCTTCCAGTCGCGCTGTCTTCTGGGTAGGTGTCAGTGAGCGCGGAAACGTGGCCTAGAACATGGAAGACGACTGAGGATCCTCTGTCTGGTAATGTGCTACCACACGACGGGTCGAGGTGGATCGAGCGCAAGGGGGCTAGAGTTGCGGACTGCAAGCAATCGCGCAAATCAGGGGCGACGTGGGCCACCAAAACTGGTTTCATTCTCTACGAACTTGCCACATTATTGTGCAGACGTCAACCATGGTCTAGGCCTGTCCTGTAGCTGCATTCGAGGAAGCTCCCGGTGACTTGCTTGACCACGCGGAGCTACCACACGCCGGCGTCTAACCTCCAGCCTCCAGGCAGCGGGTTAAAGCAAGTTTTTTAAACATAGTCGGGCATCCATATCTCATCTGACTTTGGGTGGGTGTACGAGACATGTTGCGCCACAAGTTCGCAGGAACGAGGACCAGTGGAGTGGCAAGATGGGATACTAGGGTTTCCGAGAAGATACGCGTTAACGAATGTAGACACAGAAGACCAGCATCCGCTGGTCAGTCATAGTGCTCATTCGCAGCCAGATGAGCTCAAACTGCCTTGCGCCTTTCCACGACTCTGCATCGACGCGGCGTCCATGCTTTGCGCACTCTCTTCCCGTCGGTCTGGCGACGGTGAGATAACTATCGGTCTCCGCAGAAAGAGGGAATTGCCTCGGTTAACAACAGCCCACCAGCCGCCACCTCGTCTACAGGCTTCCACTATAAGAGCTGGTCCCGTATCATCCTACAAAGGCTCTGCCAGTCGTCTCCCGTGTTTGTCGTTCTCTCTGCAGAGATATTTGGACGACGGAAACACGTCCACGAGGTCCCCTGCACCCCCCCCTCCCTCCTGCGGTACTCCCTCACACTCGGGACAAGTATCATCCACCGGCGTGATGGATAAGTACTATCTAGATCCGTGGGTGAAGTCAAATATGGATTCCTCAAATCGTCAGCCTTATTCCGAGACTAGTTCGAGTCAAGGCTTCCACTGTTCTCTACCCCGCAGCGACAATCGCGCAAGGTCCCACTCTAATTCTCTCAGCCACCCGGAGTCTGTCAACCCTCCTTCACACTCCTATGCTGTGATACCTAAAAATGCACCTGGGCACCCCTATCCCGCGAGGCAACACGCAATTTCGCCTTCCTATCTGCCTACTCGCCATGTTTATGGAGTACGACGTCCCTTTTCGAGGATGGCATACTCTCACGATCACGATCACGCCTCACTAGTGCTGGAGAGCACATACGGTCGGTCTCATAGACCATATAAAACCTCCCTTGATCTCACCGTTGCGAATATAGGGACCCATACCCTGTCAAGTCCGCACGAAGGCGTCTGTCGGACTCTCCAACCATCTCCTCAACCATCCTTATCACCACGTCTGCCTCCTCCCTTCGTAAGTTGTCCGCTAGAAAAGCTATTGAATTAAGGTCTCATTTCATGCGCAGATGTCCAGCGTTACGCGACCCAGCCTTCAACCCCGCGAACGGGCGCCTGTCGGGTCTTCTCTGGACCACACTGCAAACCGATATTACCAACATTGTCAACCCACTGGCCAGCTCCTCATTCACCCAACAACTACGCGCCAGTCGGATGCCAGTGATTGGACTGTCAGACATCGTCGTCCGGATGGAGCTCCTGCGCTCCCTCCTCTGTCAGTCTGGCGTGCCGGCTTAAACTCTCATATCCCCTCCTCAGAACCCATTTACGCGAGTCATCAAACGTATCGACAAACCGACTTTTCTGGGCACCAAACAAGCCGTCAGCCTTCACATGCGCAACCATTCCCATCCTACGCCGATCACCCGCGTCGACTGCAGGGACAATCAGAGGCTATACACTATTCGGTCCTTGAGCACCATCCCATTGTGCGCAGCCAACGTCGTCCTCCCCATCCGGATGACCACACCTATTCCTCGCCCGTCTTAGAATATGTTCCTTCCTGGACTGGCGTAGACGAAACGGAAAGCGAAGGTGATATAGGTGTCCACCTTCCAATCGACTCCGCAACGCTGCCGCCGGGTTCTCGCGCCTTGGCAGTGATCATCTCTCCGAAGGAGCGCCGGCCGCACAAGTGTCCCCACGAGGACTGTCAAATGAGTTTCCCGCGACCAAGTGCTCTCAGAACACACCTGAACAAGCACACCGGAGATAAGCGTAAGCCTAACCAATTCCTATCAGGCAACCGCTAACGTGGATACTCACCTTGCAGCCTTCCATTGTCCCGTTCTCGAATGCGAGAGACCATTCGCTGTGCGATCCAATGCTCGACGTCACCTCCGCGTTCATGGTCTACGCATTAAGACCAGAGTTCGCTCTCGCGCTATTACTCTCCCTCAGCCCGAGGCGGTTCCAGACGTCCACCAACCAACCCGCAGGATGAAGCACGTTCGTATCAGCAGTGGGAGTTCACTTTCTGGCAATCAACCTCTGATTTCAAATGCGTACCACTGTTCCTCCACTAGTAACCAGGGAGACGGTGAAGACCCCCTCGCCGCGATGCTCGAAGAGGTTGAGTTCGTTACACCCGCTCCCGAAGATGAAGGCGGGCGCGCTCCTAATGGGAAATATAGAAGACGGCTCTCGAAGGACGACGCGCCGTTGACCGAAGTACCGACAGAGTGCCCCAAACTTATCGCGGAGTATCTGGATAAGTTAATCAAGCCGCCTAGTGTCTGGTCGAAGGATAACGAAGGGAAGCATGACAATGCGAAGAAGACGATTATTTCTCCCATTCCCGGTGCTTGGCCGTTATATGACACACAAGATTATTTTCTAATCGCGTCAGATCTGAAGTCGAGCTCCCTTGATCAAGAAGATTCAATCCTTGACCATACGAGCACGAACACACTGCCTATTTTGAAATGCTCAGCGTCACGGCATCTTGCGTCATCCTTAAATCACACAGCTCAGCTCAACAACGTGATCAACTCTGCCTCTATCCCTCCTGCGGAAAGCCCTGCGTACACGAACCGGCCGGGCCCTCCTGTCTCGCCTCCCAGGCCGTCCCTCTCTGGCACGCACTCCCTCCCTGCTCAGCCAGCCTCTGTTCAGGATAAGGAATACGTAGTACACACTCATTCGGATGAGTCAACACCTCAGGCTGGCGTCTCTAGACGAGACGGAACATGGATTCCCACCAGCCTCATGCGATTCTCCAACAGTGGTTCGCCGAATACGGCCGACGAGTACGACAGAAGCCATGTCGATGTCAAGCCGGGGACCCCATTTTTAAGTAAGCAACAATCCACCCACTGACCTTTCCACTCCTGTCAAACCTAGGACGGCCTCGCGACCAGTGCGTTGCTACCTCGCGCTATAACGTTGACTTCTCCCACCCCAGTGATATCCGCTCTTCCTTGACAGTCCCTTCTCACTTTCATTTGAAAATGATTCTGATCAAGTCCCTCGCACCTTCTAGCCGTACATCCGAATTTTGCCTCTTTCCGAACATCTAGTCCACAAGACCCCGTTGGGACAGATGCTTCGTACCATCCGCTCACCTGGTTGAGGCGACCAGGATTACCCGGACCTCCCGTTTGTCCTGAGTCTAATCACACAAGGGGTGTGTCATCGCAGAGAAAACGGCCCAGTACGCCCTCGCGAGTCCACGCCGCTGCTTGAACCCCCACATTGTTAGAAGCTTCCCATTTCTGCCGCTTATGCTGTGTACTACCCTTTTCTTGACGACTAACTCAATTTTTGACAAATAACAAGAAAAAATGTTATATGGAGTGCCTTCAAACATTCTATTACTGTAGTTCCTATCAGAAGTCCGTAGCCTCGTTTGGGCCTCGTTTGGTCAGGCACCAGCTAATTTTCACTGCTGTACACTATTTCTATGATATGATCAGCCATATTCTGCTCTTGGGAACGTAAGTGTCGAGCACAATTGACAACTCAATTGCAACACTTATCTGGATTGAAATATGCCGTCAAGATCTTTGGCTCTTTGATGCCACGAGAATACCAAGAGATCCTAGTCTATCTTCGTATTCTGCAGCACTCTATCCTATCCTCAGTACAGAGGCTCAGATTGGCTCGTGGATTCTATTGATTACAGTACGGCTCCTCGCACTATCGCCATCGTGAGGAGTGGATCCATAGCCGTTTTCTAAGGCCAGCTTTTATATTAATACCCCATTTACCCCTTCGCCTCGGCCAGCACCGCACCGCACCCACCACGCTACTTGGGCGCTCTAAGAAGCCCATAACACACCTCCAGAACGTTTGGCCACTCCAATTAAATGAATAGCGCCAAAAATAAAGAGAACCAGCCAAAATCAAGGGGAGCTTTATTAGCCCGTATGAGAAATCAATCGGAGGTACCCAAACCTCGACCACCGTTATCGATGTCCTTTCGACCATTGAATGTCAATAGACAATATATGTTCACCGCGACAGTTGGCAAGTCGTACAAACGCTGAGAGATGGTCGTATTCTCCCCCAATGGTTGGCTTCTTTTTCTAATAGGATGTGACCATGTAACTATCAAACCGTTATTGCCGCGTCTGCGACGGACTTACATTATTGTGAACAACCAACATTAATATCGAGCATGATCGAGGTACTCACCTTTTGCCAGGTTGACTACTTGCAGGTCCCTGTGATTCTCGTCTGATCAATTGTGGTTAGTCTCTATATTGTGATGTTAGCGCAGCATGTTGAAAATCTAGAAGTGTCACGGTGGATTTCCATGCCGGTGCTAAAGCAAGGAAAAGGTCAAAATTATCACCTGCTCAGCCGCAAGATGATATGCCGCAAACGTGCTAAATCTTGAACGCAATCGAAAACTGTACCCTCAGGAATCGGTACTAATAATGGTACAATTATCCTACGTTATGTGCTTTGTCCTATGGTTAGTCACTTTCGGGGCCGTCCCCAAACTATCCACGGTAATAAAGTCTTCTCGCATATGAAAGAAATCGGGCAGAAATTTTGGAGGCCCTGCACGGCAGATATAGCGAATCTCTTCGAGTAGATTTTCGTAAGTTATGCTCAACTTATATATAGGCCTTGGAGCGCTCACCCTTCTTTTGTGGCAGTCCGTGTCTCTTTGCCACCGCAATAGTCGTTATTGTCGCTTCACCACAATACTTTGGGTCATAAACTCCCAGATCAAGTTCAGAGTAATCGATTGCAGGCTTTCGAGTTATAGCTTGGGTTATTTGGTAGTTGTCTGGTATATCTTGGGCGTTCTGCTCACGGCTACTCGGACAAATATGGAAGGCATGAATGTCTGGAGACCGGATGAGCGCCAGCTACAATGTGGCGTATCCACTCTTGGCCTCTTTTTTCTTTTTCTTTTTTAAAAAGGAAAAGTTACAACAAAACCTGGTTGGAGTTGGCTATTTTTCTTATTCACGGAAGACGTGCTGACTGCTGTCCTATGGACCATACCTCATTCTTCATTCCCCATTTATTACGTTAGCTTCGTCCTTAACTGTCATTAACTGCCCGCGTGGATTGCAATGTTCTCCTGTCTTTAAAACGCAAAGTAACCACACAGTGCCTCAAATGTGCAGGGTTGAAACAACCCCTTCCCAAATGCTAAGGAAACAACTGCAATGCAGGTGAACAGTTTCAAATCCCCTTTGTGACAATAAACCACAGTGCTTAATAAGCCACTGAAGAGGGTAACATGCTTGACATCTGAACCACGTCGTAGTCTTGTCCCTACTGGCAGTACACGCAGCCTCCTGCAGATTTTTCCACCAGTGTTTTAAACGCACGTATCGCCATCCTATCTCAAACCAGTTCTGCATAATTGCTGGATTAATAATTATGCCGTCTGAATATCCGTACAACTAACTGCCGTTTACCGCTTAATACTCTGAGATTGTTGACAGATTTGCCTTGAATCATTACTGATCAGCTCAGGGAAGCAGTGAAGCAGTGGCGGCTTTAACACCTTTGGAGACGCTGAGGTCTCCAGACTCATGGTGGGACTGACCACCCTTGACGTGATGTTGATTTGATAGCTTCTCGCGTGAACGCTCTGGGATCGGCCCCGATGGTCGCACCCTTGTACTGGGAACTATAATACCATGTTATGAGAGTCTTCGACGTGGATAACAATCCTCATACCGGTATTCCAGGCCCATTCCGTATTCATCCTGCTCGTTTCCTGGCGAGCCTTGAAACCCAGATTTCAATGCGCAAAATTCTGCCTTGCACCCGTACCAAAGAGAATGTAAATTTATCCCTTTACTGTAAGGGTAAACATTACATTAATGGGGTCCAGGTCGCCAAAAAGGACAAAGGAAATTAGATGGACTTGCTTTGTTCGACTGCGGAGAAAGAGTCCTCTCATCCCGCTCCGACCCGCTCCATCCTTCGTTCCATCCGCGACTCGCAGACCCGTCTTTTCTATGGCATCCAATAAAATTGTTCACCTTGCAAAGCCCCCAATACATTTAACATCTTCCTATCAACTTCTTAGGCGTTCTTCCTCATGTCGCGATAAAAAACGTTCAGGGCCTACGGCCACTTTTTGTGCTCCTGTCACCTCCTCACCTCCCTCAGGCTCTCTGCAATGGCGGAAATCGAACTGCGATCGACTACCACCATAAGACGGAATTGGATCACAGCTCCAATGATGAGAAGGCCTCTTCCTCCCACGGGCACGACCACGAGCACAGAGGCAACAAGCATGCTCCAAAGAATGAAGAATTGAGCGACTCACATAAACCCAATGTGTTTGTGAGGATCCTACTCCTTAACTTGCTCCCGACTAACACGGATCCCTCAACGTCTAGATCAGACCCTTTCCCCGTTGACCCCAACGCACCTGAAGAGACTCACCAATTGACCATCCGAGCACTTGTCGTTGGTGGCATTCTAGGCGCTATTGGTAGGCAGATCGCATCCCTCTGAAATTCTCTCCTAAAATGCATGCACAGTTGGTGCCTCCAACATCTATCTCGGCCTGAAGACTGGCGCCCTCTTCGGCCCCCAACTTTTCGGAGTACGTATCTTGCACACTGGATTATCTACATAACCTGACACTACCATCAAAAGGCAATTTTTAGCTTCTCAATCATCAAGGTCAGAAGCCCCTTCCTGAGCCTGAGTCTCAGTCAAGGCCCGTTTTAAACTGACCACAATACCCATCTAGCCCCTGAGTCTTGCTTTGTCTCCCACTAGTACTTTCGGGTGGATATTTGGTGGACACTTCGGGCCGAAGGAGAACTGTACCGCCCAGTCCTCCGCGACAGCGGCCGGTGGTCTCGGCATTCTTTTCGTAAGTTGGTGTGCGCTGTTTCTACGCCGGGACTGATATTATTGGAATAGGTGTCTGGTGTCCCGGCGATGTACCGATTGGGCATGCTCAGCGCCCTATCAGCTGACTTTGGCAAGCTTCTGGCCTTGACTTTTGCATGCGGTTACTTTGGCGTCTTCTTCGTTATTCCTTTGCGGAAATACTTCATCCTCCGCCAGAAGCTCGTCTTCCCAACTCCCACCGCCAGCGCATTCACGATCCGCTCCCTGCATGCCGGTCGTGCGGGCGCTGAAGCGGCGAAGAAGAAGGCGTGGTGCTTGTTAATCACCCTGGTCATTTGCTTCTGCTACAAGGTCCTCAACGGCTATATCCCTGGTATCTTCCTCGACTGGCACATTGGCTGGACGCTCTACCGTCTCGGCTGGACAGAGGCTATCAAGCTCGAGAACTGGGGATGCATTATAGAGCTCACTCCTGCGTTCTGGGGCGCTGGTATGCTTTCTGGGCTGAATGCATCCTGGTGCTTTCGTACGTGCTTCCTGATTGTGGCGTATCGTGACGGTAAATAACCACATGCACAGTCGGCGGTTCTATCCTCGCGTGGGGAATTAGTGAGTTGCCAAATCGAAAGCCCGACACATACTGACCCATGCCAGTCGGCCCCGCTCTTGTCAAGAACGGCCTTGCTGTAGGCATCCCGATCGATCCCGAAAATGCCCCGGGTGTGAGATGTATTTTCACCTACTCATGTACCTTGACTAACCTTCAATGTTAGTATATAAGTTACTACTCCATATCTTTCCAAGACAATGACGAGATCATCCACAATCCCTCGCCTCGTTACTGGCTCCTTTGGCCTGGTGTCATGGTGATGATTGTATTCTCCTTCCTCGAGATTGGCATGTCCAGTCGTCACCTGTTTGTGGACCTCTTCCACGCCACCAAGGATATCGGACCCACAATCAAACGTATTTTCGTCAAGGATCCGCAGTACACCCCTGAGGAGGATAATGACCCAGCACCGTATGAGGACCGTGTGAAGGGTTGGTGGTGGCAAGTGGGCGTCATTGTCTCGCTCATTATTTCGTGCGTCCTTCTCGCTACTCAGTTCGACGTTGGAGTGTAAGTGGCCCTCTTCAATGGAAGAGGATACTTTGACCTGATTTGAATGTTTAGTGGCGAGTCGCTTTTGGCCTTCCTCCTCGCCTTCCTCTTCTCGTTCATCAGCGTGCAGTCCTCCGGTGATACCGACATCAACCCCCTCACCGTGGTTGCCAAAGCCTCTCAATTTGTCTTCGGTGGCGTCTCCAAAAGTCGTGGCGAATCCGAGGGTTTTGCCCAGCGCGTGAACCTTGTCGCCGGTGCTGTCACTGCCGGTGCTGCAGGTCAGGCCACTGACATGACTGGTGACCTTAAGACCGGCCACCTTCTTGGTGCTAAGCCTAAAGTCCAGTTTGCCGCTCAGCTCTTTGGTGCCACGATTGCGCTGTTCCTGGCCCCTGGGCTCTTTATTCTTTTTGCCACAGCATCGCCTTGTATTATCACTGGTGAGGTTCCCTGCACATACAATGCCCCTAGTGTTGCTGCTTGGGCTGCCGTTGCCAAGGTTAGCATTAGGTCACGCTCTCTCGAGCATTTCTTACTCAACCCGAATGTATTTTGCAGGCCGTCACTGCTCCTAAACTTCCCGTTCCCCCTTCCTCTGGCTACGCCACTATCGGTCTCTCGATATTTATCGCCATTGCCGTTATTGTGAAGCACCTTTGGGTTCCTCAAAAGTACTGGGTCTGGGTCCCCAACTGGAACGCTGTTGGTCTGGTAAGTACCCCCAATATTGAAATGATTGGTATGATTCACATCTACTTCAGGGCTTTATCGTTCCTGGGATGCAATATTCGATCGCCATGGCCTTCGGTTCCACCTTTGCGTATACATGGTTGAGGAAGAACCCAAGGGTGAGTAACTCTTGAAGCGCTCGGAGTATGAGATGAGGGACTGATGTGATTGACAGTCGTTTGACTTGTGGGCGTATTCCCTCTCCGCTGGTCTTATCGCCGGAGAGGGTCTTGGGGGTGTCTTCCAAGCGCTGCTGGCCGTTCTCAAGGTAGACGGTGGCCGTTACGGTATCACTGTTGGTTGTCCGCTCGAGGTGTTCTGCGGTTGAATGATGGAGTGCGGTTCATACTGTACGAACGGCAGAGACAGATGTGGAGACGGCTTGATTGTGGTGTATTATACTAGTGGATTTAGTTGATATTATTGTGAGCTGGGCTGTGATTCTTCATCCCACCCCAAATGTGATGAGGCAGCTCGTCAAAATCACTCGCTGCCAGCCGCCGTTTACTTAGCCAATCCTCCGTTCTTTTGACTCTACCACTCTCCAATGGATTGGCCCGATCCTCAGGGCTGATCCATTATATTGTTTTTCACAATCTGGTGGAAAGGATATGGTCAACGGAAACCTGGAAATTGCGTGCATAATGTTACGTCAGGTCTATGGGACATTTCGAAAGACCATCAACTTTTCTATCGAAATTCGTCTACTTATTCATACCTCTGGAGAAATATAAATGTTGTATGCTAACATGGGCATGTGAATACTCGAATTTGAAGATAGTATCGCTCGTCTTCGTGATTCACGGGATATTGGAGAAACCTTGCTCTCACTCGACTATCACATTTTTAACTTGGGCCATCGTGCTCCGAGATGTGTGATTACTTATCCGAAATGGCCCTCGACTGGAAGGATACAGTGGGAGGAAAGATGATTAACAAGTCTTTGGACCAAGTGGATAATATGTGGTGGTTTTGGATGGCAGAGGTCCTAACGCAGTGGATGGTAAGCAGCAAAGGTCAATTGAATATTGAAAGACCCTAAGCGAGGGTGTCTTGAACTATGGAACGGTTTCTGGTGTATTGGCGTCCTCAGCAGGCTCCCTCTTCCTCTCTGCTTTTTAGAACAAGCGTATCTATATCCACTTGACGTTGGACATTAAAGGTCGCTACCTGCTCATAAATGTGGATTCCTTCCACCTGAACCACATCAATGACTCAAAGGCTTGATGCCCTGAGGTGCAACGAACGAAACAATTTTTTCCCTCATTTCTACTTAGATGCTTGCACTGTGCGTGCGAATCTAGTGTGGAACGCCATGCTCTGATCTATACAGAGGGTTCGGTGTATTGCAGCCACAAAAGTCTCACTCTTGACCCATCCACTGCGTTCGTCGTGACAAGACGTTAACCTGGGTTTATTTATTTATTTACCTTAAGTCCAGTTTTTGGAAAACCACTCATTAATACCTTAACCTCCGGAAAGAAGCCAGAGAGCGGCCCGCCGGGAATTCTGTCCTATACCAGAATGCCGCGGACGATCACCCAATGAAGAGGAAACAAAACATTATACACTAGCAAATACACGCCATAAAATACCAACGGATCGAAACTGAAATCCAAACATCACTTGCCGCTTGAGGAGAACTTGGTGACCGACTTGGTGCCCTCAGAGATCGCATGCTTGGAGAGCTCACCGGGCAGGATAAGCCGGACCGAGGTCTGGATTTCGCGGGACGAAATGGTCGACTTTTTCGAATAGGATGCGAGCTTCGAAGCCTCGGTAGCGATGCGCTCGAAGATGTCGTTGACAAACGAGTTAAGAATGGCCATGGCCTTGTTTGAGATACCCGTATCGGGGTGGACCTGCTTAAGGACTAACGGGAAATGAGAAAATGCTTGGAAACCTGGAAAATGGAAGTGAGGCTAACCCTTGTAGATGTAGGACGAATAGGTCTCTTTGCGCGAACGCTTGCGCTTCTTCTTGTTGTCATCGCCAGTTGCGGGTTGCGCCTTTTTGGCGGTCCTGGGGGAGAATTAGAAATTCCGAAACCGCAAAAAATTTGCTCGGCTTACTTCTTCGCGGCTTTTGCGCCCTCTGTCGACTTGGCAGGTGCCTTCCCGGCAGTCGAGGCAGGCGCCTTTTGTGCGGTGGACGTTGGCTTAGGAGGCATAGTGATGGCTTAGGAGGATTACGATGTGGCTGGTGACGAGCGTGGATAGAGGTCCAGTTACAGACCCGTACAGCTTTTAACGGGCCCAGCGGGCGGAGTTTCAACCTTCTCCCTCACGTGACGCGGCCATCCTCATAAGCCGTTTGCGCCAAGTTGCGACTTGATCTCAACTTTGCCCTCGCACACAGCGCATCCGAAGAATCCAACTCAACTAACTTCGCAAAAATCCATCGAAATGGTGAGTAACTTACCTCAGTTCGCTTGCTCGCCGTCTAACCCGCATCGGTAGTCTGGCAAGGGCAAATCCGGAAAGGCCTCTGGCGGTAAGGCAGGCGCAGCAGGCGAGGCCGCCAAGGGCGCATCCCGTTCCTCGAAAGCCGGTCTCCAGTTCCCCGTCGGCCGTATCCACCGTATGCTCAAGCGTGGCAACTATGCCCAGCGCGTTGGTGCAGGCGCCCCCGTCTACCTCGCTGCGGTACTTGAATATCTCGCCGCCGAGATCCTCGAGCTTGCTGGCAATGCTGCCCGTGACAACAAGAAGCAACGGTGCGTCCGACTCTGCACTCGTCGCCTTGTCCCTTTTATAGATCCGGTTTTATCATGTGACCTGCAAACTGATGCGTTTTACCTTTTCAGTATCGTTCCGCGCCATTTGCAACTGGCCATCCGAAACGACGAGGAATTGAACAAGCTCCTTGGTGACGTTGTTATTTCTCAGGGTGGTGTCGTACCGCACATCGCACCCGAACTACTGCCCGGTAGGGGTGACAAGTCCAAGGCCTCTCAGGAGGTGTAGAACTTCATTTGGGATCGCGTTATCTTTGTCACATACGTGTATCATTATTTACTGTAAAACATCTACATTTGCCTCTAGATGGATTTATCAGCCCTCCATGTTGACGTCCACTTCAACAAAGCTCGTCGTGCTGAAGGACATCAGTCATTCCAGCTTGTTTCCCTCCGCTTCGTATTCTTTGACCAATGCATCCGCCATATCCCCTAACGTTGTAAATCTAAAATCGTACTTAACGCCCTGAATCTGCCCAATGGTAGCCACCCTTGAGATCCATGACGACCGCAGTCCAATCCTCTGCGCAGGGACATGGTCATGGAACAAACTATTCGCAGTAACCAACACGTCTTCGTCCTTCTCAACTCCTGGCATCCGTTTTGCCTTCTCAAGCATATATCTGAAATTATTCTCATCCGGTTTATACGTCCCGATGTCCTCTGCTGTGAGGACCGCGGCAAACTTGAAGCCATGCTCGAGCTTGGCGCGGGTGTGCACAAAGGCGTCGTTATTCACGTTGGAGAGTATGATGAGGTGGTAGTGCTTCGCGAGCTTCTGAAGGGCGGATACGGTATCTGGGAACGGGGGCCAATCCGCGATAGAGGTGGCAAACGCTTTGGCTTCTTCGTCGGTTACATCGATTTCTAGTTGCGAGGCGAGGGCCTTGCAGACACGGTAGAGGACGACGTTGTACAACGGGGGGGGATGTTCGGACTCGATTTCGTGCTCGGCTTTGTTATAGGCCTGCAGGGCATCTTCTCGTGTCCAGGAGATGGAAGAGCGTGCGATGAGGGGCTCAAGTTGGGCCCAGATACCCGATTCCCAGTCCTAGATAGATGAGGGAGGGTCAGAGAGAGCTAGAATCACCAGATGAGGGTATACCGACAATCAAGGTACCATAACAATCAAAGGAAAGGGCTTTGAATTGCCTGAGCGCTGGTAGGGACATGACCGATTTGATTGCGACTCGGGGAGCGCCGGAAGGTACGGGACGTGAGCGTCGGCAGCTGCAAACCTGCAGATCATAAGCAGGCAGGCCATTCTCCTATTTCGTGGATGGGTGCCTGGACGTGCTGATCGCTGATCGAAGCCAGAGAAGCCAGTCGTTCTCCTAGTGTTCTGAAATGTTGTAATAGTTCAATAACACGATAGCACGATAACCATTTGCTAAGAAGACCGCAACTACTTGGTTGCACGGGTTGATCAGCGTCAAGCATCAACCAGCATTTGCCTTTTGCCTTTTGCTCTCCTCCCATCCTAACCCCCGCCCTACCGTATACCCAGGATGGCTACCTTGATACGTACCAAATCAGATACTATACACACATTAGACAATGACTTGGCTGCCTCGGTTCCAACCCCCTTTCCGGCCTCCACTCGAGCCCAGTCGGCACGTGTAGCAACCTCTATTCTCCTGTCTCAACCCCAGCAGCAAGAGCCAACCCAACAGTTCCTCGGTGTGACTGTGGCTGACTCACAACAGCCGACTCTACCCGTTGGTGTACAAGCCGCGGAAGCCGTGCAGCGTGCTCATGCATTGGTAGGTGGGAGCTCATTTCGGCGATGTCTAGGCTCATTTCTCGATCTGTAGGAGAGTCAAACGCCTTCTATCACTGTTGTATCTCCGTCGAACGTCCAACCCACTGAGGGAATCACCGAAGGAACCGTAAGTCTAATATCTTTCTGCATATCGGACCCGTCCAACACGATGCACAAGACGTATTCGTTATGGGCCGTCTATTAGTGAGGCACTTCTTTCGCCTTCTTACCAACCACCATAAGCATCCTGTGACAAACTGCCGCAGGAGACCTCGTCTCTCGGACCCAGGCCGGCACGTCGTGATTTCAGTAACCCTCTTCTGTGCATATTGGAGCTCTTCGATCACCCGTCTCTAATAACGAACCATGATTGACCGCTCCCCTCCGCATCGTGCCGACTGGCCTCACGGGCACTGGCTTCAATCGCTCCCCTGGAGATGGACGGCTTCATTCTATCAACGCTAACATAGTGCTTTTTGGCTCTTTGGCTTCCGCTCCCCTCCTTATCGCTTTTTTGGCTTTCTGCCTGACGACTGACTGCCACCAGATGACTGACTTTCAATCTTTGACAGAAGGACGATGTCCTACCATCCATAACACACGTCGAGCACTCCAGTCTCACAATCCTCAACACGCTACTGGCTGGTGTGCAGCCTAGCGCCCAATGGACGGCGATCGCTCCTGCACGACGACACTCCATGCCAGCTTCTCCATACACTGCAGAGTCTCCTTTCACGGCAACTGCCCTCGGTATTCTTATCTCTAACCTGCGAGCGCAAGCGGGCGAAGAAGGGATGGTTGAGGTCCCTTCCTCGACGGACGAGATATCTCTGCTCACAGAACTACAGTATCGCGTGCAGAGGCTAGCACGAACATCAGCGTTGAGCACAGTCGACAGCCAACTTGCGACTTCTCTGGTCTCCCTCTTGACGCATCTTGCCCGCCTCTCGACCGTCGAGCCCTCTGCTCTCGAAGCCTTCGATCCCATCCCTCTGCACTCACTGGAAGATTCGCATGACCCATACGATACCCTCAGCCGTCAAGTCAACGACTTGCAGGCTCGACGTGGTGAAGCTTCCCCTGACATGGCAGCGTCTTCGCTCCGAACGATGGAGCGGACACTGCTCTGGGACCAAATTGACAGAGATCTCGAAGCAGTGTCGAGGTTATGTCGAGGAAGGATGCAAGACCCGTTTGGAGATGCCGCCGCCATCCCAACTGTCCGGTCGTCCAGCCCACTGCCGCCAGAATATGACCCCGCTGATTACGAACTGCCGCAATACGAGTATGCGAAGTCATTTGTGGATGAGGAAAACCCCAGGTCGAAGACTGGGGAACCCCGCACGTCAACATCACATATCCCCGGCCTAAGCGAGAAGATGCGGATGGATTTGGATGCCGTCACCAGTGCCATCAATCGGCTGTACCTCGTTGCACCACAGCTACATAACCAGCGCGTAGAGCTGAAGCAGAGGAAGGTGGAGGAGTTGGAGAGGGCGAGGCATGCGCGGCCCAGGAATGCAGAGGGGAAAGGGAAAGGGAAGGATAGAGACGCACAGGAGTTGGATACACTCCTTGGGATGATCGGTAAAGCTAGTGCAAGGAGGATGAACGACCAAGCAGTTGTGGTTTCTGAAGAGATGCGAATGAGAATGGAGCTAGCGCGGCAGAAGGACGCAGTAAAGGTAAACACACTCTTATCACGCCGTAATTAGTCGCATCTACTGAGTCCATCCTTTGATAGCGCGAGAAATTCGTCGAACATCTCCTTTCGCACGCGGATGCCGGTCGTCTACATTCACAAGATGCAGAGCTCGCCGCTAAGCCTCGGGTAAAAGACCCTGCGGAACTTCTCACCCTTCCTGAGTTCATCCGGGAGCCTATTCCCGCAAGCTCAAAATTCAAGAATCCCGAAGCACTCTTGACGTTACCCGAGTTTATGCGCGAGTCGGCAGCGGACCAGCGGTTACGGCAGCAACGAGAAGCGCAAGGCGTCATATCGCCCGACCGTCCTACACTCAAGTCGAAGAAGAGTGCGAAGCATTTGCTCAAGGGCCGCAGTCGGAGCTTGAGTAATGGGAGTTGGCTGTTGGGAAGGAAGACCCCGGACATCAAATCGGACGCGAGGAGTGGGGAGAGCTCGAGCCATGTCTCTCCCCCACCTTCGAGAGGTGTGTACAACTCCCCTTGGCGCATGATCTGGGTCTGATGACACCCTATTTACAGCGGGTCTGGACATCACATATGTGGCCGAGTACCAGGAGAATTTGCACAATGTCTACGTGATGCTGCGACTGGGTGGTACCGACCTGCCCATGGATATGGAGGTCGAAATAGTACCGACAACTGGTGTACCCATAGGCATGGGGGATAGACTGCTCGTCAAGGTTGGCGCGAGCTGTTCGCCACCACTCAGCCTCCCCGTCCCTGTCCAGCTTGGCAAGCAGTCTGTGCGTGCGGTGGACGAGAGCTTCGAATTCCGGGTCCTTGTCCCAAATAATACCCTCACCAACGGGCCATCATCATCTACCTCGACCCCCTCGCTAATGGACGCATCACAGCTCGAGCAGTTGAAGCCGCAGACGTTCACCTGTTCTTCCTGCTCTTTGCCGTTGGTCCAGTCTGGTCGAATTGAAGAGTTCAAAGACCTGCCGTCGGAGTACTGGTCCGAGTTGCTCGACGCTTGGATGTGCCATCAGGACCAGAAATTATCCGAACGGCTTGCAAGCTATGGAAACAATGGGTTCTGGCCGGAGGAGAAACAGTGCTTGATTGGAGGGAGCTACTTCCTTTTTGATGACGGTGTGATGGTTAGGAACAACCTCCGAATATCCGAGGAGGAGATCAAGGTGTGTCTTTCACTCCAGCCCCTGACCGGAAGGACATAAAAGAAGGCCAGTGCTCCTCCCTAATGGTCGCGATCTCGTCTGTGCTGTACACGTCGCATGGGTCCTTCCGGATCCGGCGGCGGTGTGTGGTTCAGTAGGACCGTGTGCTGTCCTACGAGCATTTGGCTGATACCATTTGTCCGAGAATGGAGGATTTACCCCTTTCTTAACAACTTTCGCGTACTGAGGCCCATGTTGCGGAGGCTACATGCGAGGGGACAATTTCACTTTCCATTTCTAATATGAGCGATCCTACTGACGATGTTCGCATCGTAGGGAAATGAAGGATGGCGACACGTCCGTTGTCTATGTGGTGCTGCCGTAGGCAGGAGTCGGCCATCCCCTGTCTCTGGGCGAACAGCATATCGATTGGCCAAGTACTCGCTACGGCCTTTGACTCCAGGATCCGAGTAAGTCGCCCCTTGTTCATGTAGATGTATTATTTGACCAACACTACACAGGCCACTACGGATACCTCTGTCTGCATTTATCGTGGAGGATATGAACGAACTTGTGCGGGCACATGCGACATATCGTTTCATCCTCTGCGATGAAGAAGATGAGAAGCCGCGGTTGTTGGTACGTCTCGAACACATCGTACCTGATCAGCGCGCTCACGCCGATCCGCATAGCTTTGGCTATTCAAGCCAAGTATGCGGCTAGCTTATGCCACCTCCACCCATTCTCTAATCCCACGAGCCGGTTCTATCAACGGTGCCAAGGTCCTCTTCAAGATCGTCGGGCCTGGAGGGGTTCCAGCGCCAGACTTGAAGACGTACGTCCGCTATCATCGGCACTCTCGTCCCCGTCTCGATCTGACATCACTGTGTTCAGGACTATTGATAAATTCCCCACGTTTGCTCAGGCAGAACATTTATATTACCCCTTAGACGTCTGTTGGAGATTGGTAGCCTTGTTGAGAGAGACGAACACCACGTATCCGCCAAACCGTCGAACAATGAGCGGTTTGGACGTCGGATGGCTTTATCGTGCTTGAGGTATCGATAATTATGACTCTTGCAAGCGACTCTAGTATTTTTTTTTTCTAGGTTCCCACTCGGCTGGGGGTGTCCGTCATTACAATGATCACCATTGTGTAGCTACATTTGTTTCGATGGTATATAACTTCTCTGGATGGAATTGTCGCGGCAGGTTGATCGCCGAAAGCGAGGCGCGCGTCTTCGGCTGCCATACGGCTAACCGGACGACAGCGACGGCGAGGACCTCGGTGTCTTTAGTTTGGGCGATCTTTACCTCTCCGCTGGAGGGTCTGCGACCGACACCCCGTCCCCAAGGGAGCTAGCCCGTTTGCAATCCCACTCAAGTGCAAGACGACTCTCAAGACGACCAAGGGTATGCGACCCACGAACCCGTTCGCCAGCCCAAGACGCAGGGGGGGAGATTGCGGCGAGGGCAGCTTCGAAACGGACGGAGCACAAACCTGCCGTGGTTGATCCTGGATCCCACGGTGGAGGTGGGCCGAAGAACCTCACAGTGAGGCTGTCGAGGGCGCCCACCACCGCGTTGAGCAATACTGCCGTATCCCTATCTACAGAATTCTCCGAGTGGAGTGGACCAATTGCCATTGCCGAGACTGCAACGGATAATTCGGTGATCAAAGTAACGGACGGTGGTGCCACTTTTGCAGTGGTACACTTTGAGTTGCGACTTGTCGTTGAGGCTCTCATTGTGCGCAAGACCGGCTTTGGGAATAGTGACCTAAACAGATTCGATTGGCCAGCTGCCGGATTTCTCATGAGGTTGAATACGTTGTGGACTGAAGCTGCGTGCCTCGAGAGACTGTTCCTTCTGGGCTCGGGCTAAAACCCGGACTCGTTCTGAAGTGACCTTTTTTATGTGTTAGTGTTCGATTTCGTACTCTAGGTGATGTACCCGATGCTACTGGGTCTTTCTCTTATCCTAATTTATAAATAAAAAAATCGTAATTACCACTGCCAACGTGCGAGGATGCTTGCGTCCATTATTTTGGAGGCAGCCACATCGCATATCGAACAGAATTCGAGAGGCCTCTATACCGGCGTAATTGCTGACATGACATGATTAAAGACCCAACGCAAAGCAAGTTCAGGACGTCCGATGTGTGGACGTCTTCCCATGACGAGCTCCCTTCCGTCAGTCGAAAGGTCTGCGCACCAGTATTAATAATCTGAAACCCACCGGCTCGCAGGTGCCGCTGTCTTCGAAATATACCGTTAATCATCTGTGACTTCTCCCGCCGGATCACCGATCGATGTCGTCGTATATGAGACCTCGCCCCGCTGCCCCATCTCGATCACTTCTCGTCTCTAGTGCTACTACCAACAAACGCAGGACTTATGGCTTCTACACCAACCATGCAATACGGTATGCTATATGATTATACTCTCATCCTACTTGGCGATTCTCACCCACCGTTTTGTCGTCCACAGTTCGCCTGGGCAAGTCAGGTCTCAAAGTATCACGTATCATCCTCGGGTGCATGAGTTATGGAACACCAGAGTGGCAACCTTGGGTCCTTGATGAAAAGGCAGGACTCGAGCATATTAAGGCTGCATATGAAGCTGGCATAAATGTCCGTGACCCGGTCTTCACCTACCATAATTCACTAAACCTTTCTCTACAGACCTTTGATACCGCCGATGTTTATAGTCACGGTCACTCAGAGTTGATCCTTGGAAAGGCCATCAAGCAGATGGGTGTACCGCGCGAATCGGTCGTGATTTTGACCAAAGTCTTTTTCCCTACCCTTGGTCCTAATGATCTCAGTGTCCAATTGGACAGCGATACAAACACGCTCAGGTAGGCACCTCGAGAACATCGGTATCACGCACTAAAGCGTACCATTGAACCTTCAGACTTGTGAACCGCAATGGATTATCACGCAAGCACATCTTTGATTCCGTCAAATCGTCTCTCGAACGTCTGCAAACCGACTACATCGATGTTCTTCAATGCCACAGATCCGACCCGGAGACTCCCATTGAAGAAACCATGCAGGCACTTCACGACGTTGTCAGGGCGGGTTGGGTGCGCTACATTGGAATGAGTAGCTGTCAAGCTTGGGAATTCCATGTTATGCAAAGTGTGTGCCGGTTCTGGCGTACCTCGCTATTCCTCACATTCACTGCAGACTACGCATTGAACAATGGACTGACACCATTTATCTCTATGCAAAATCACCATTCGCTTCTCTACCGAGAGGAGGAGCGCGAGATGAACCCTTTATGCAAGGTATGAAGTTGCACAAACTTCCCGCCCCTCTTGAGGCTAATTTACTTTCACCTTCGCTTTCGCCATCAACCTGACACCCTTTCCCTTTGCACTTCTCACACTACAAGTACCTTGGAGTCGGCACGATCCCGTGGTCCCCGCTTGCCCGTGGCAAACTTACGCGCCCGAATACCTCGGAAGCGACGCATCGTTCGAAAAACGATTTTTTTATCGGGAACATGGTTAAAGGTGTTGAAGAGGCATCAGCGGAGATCATCAATCGGTGTGTTGTAGTTGTTTATTCTCTCTATTTCAGACCCCTGAGTCGACGTATTCTCAGCGTTGAAGAGCTTGCAAAGAAAAAGAATGTGTCCATGGCGCAAATCTCGATTGCATGGCTGCTCCAACAGGACCCAGTGGCTGCACCAATCGTCGGAACGACGAGCCTCGAAAACCTCCATGACATTATTGGTCAGTACCAGATAATGGAGTCTTTGAAGATGAATGACTGATTCTTGATGAAAGGCTCTTTACAGGTTACACTTACTCCAGAGGAGATCAAGCACCTCGGCGAACTCTATGTTCCCCGTGCAGTGGTTGGTCACTGAACTGGACTGTGGTCTTTGAGGTATTACCATGTGTATTCCAAAGCACAGAACACACCTTTAAATACGAGCATGACATTCACATCGATATGCTATGATGATTGGAACCAGCGCTTAACTTCTATGCCCTGAGCGGAGCACCTCATTATAATGAGACTTGGTTTGCGCCCCTGAGTGCACTCCTTACCTGTTGCCACACACCTTGAGTAGGAGAACGAACAAGCCAAATGGCTCTCAGGATAGCTTATGGACGATTCCTGAATCTACCGTAGAACCGCACTCAAGGATTTAATGACACATAGCAGCAGTGAGAAAGCGACTAAATGCCATCATAGCTAGACGCACTTCGGCGGCTGTCCTCCAAAAAAGTGAAACACAGGCCAGGGCCAACTTTTCAAATGAAAAGATATTCCAGTATTGAGAATCCCTTCATTGGTGAGGGCTGTCTTGTATATTCGGTGCTATGCCAGGTCGAGCGAAAACTACTTCTCATCGGGGCTCTCTTAGAAGGAAAGAGATGACATACCGGAACGTGGCGCGGGTGGATATTCATGATTTCCATAGGCCAAAAGGCAATAACCTCCTGCAGTACCTTTTGTTGAAATACTGCGTTCGATACAGGAACCGCACACGCAGTGGAGGCCAGAGCATCGCCGGACACGAGTCAGATGTGGTCGGGTCCAACTCGTATGATATAATGTAAACAAGCTAAACGGGCAT
>Ga0307513_10001944_pt1 | contig 29241 bp, 40 predicted proteins | sample 15_EM_MG_FD_202174 | JGI IMG/M metagenome (GOLD analysis project Ga0307513, IMG submission 202174) | Populus trichocarpa ectomycorrhiza microbial communities from riparian zone in the Pacific Northwest, United States - 15_EM | ecosystem: Host-associated > Plants > Roots > Unclassified | place... | reverse complement strand
AAAAGATTGACACAGGCTCCGTGAACACTTATGGCGTCAAGACGGTAGACAGTTGTGATGATTACACAATGATGTCCAAGGGTGCCGACATTCGCCCAGTGTTCTTCTGGTTCTCCTCCAACGCCGGGGGCAGCCAGCAATCCGCGGTCGTGTACTGCGCGCCTCAGCTCTCTCTGTATTATGTCACAGTCTCGATCAACCTTGCCAATGGCACCTTGATTGATATAGTCCAGACGGGCGACTACGAGGAGCCGAGCAATTTGACCGATGGTGGTCCCCCCCTCAACGGAGGGATATGGAACGGTGTCGACTTTAATCTTACCAACTCAACGCCCATCGTATTGCAGCGGGCAAACGCCACTCGGCTGCAGTTGCCTGCGGCCGTGTTCGTCGCTGCGCAGGAGAGCAAGAACGGACTGAGTGCGGTTTTCAACACCCCGGAGACATGGGCGAACCTCACGACCGTCTACTACGTAAGTGTTTCATCGATTGTGATGTATAGTGAGGTCTGATCCGTTGTAGCGCACGTTCCTGGCTCTTTCGGCGCGAACCAACTATTTCGTCAAGGATACGACAGGAGACTCCCTCTTTACCGAAATTACGGAAATTCAGAAGAGGGTCTGGCTCAGGTATGCAATGCACTTTTTCGCAAACTGCAGTTGTCCTTACCGTGTCCTTCACAGTCCCGTTGCGGTCCATATTCTCTCGGTTGTGCTTATAATCGCGGGCATATTCGGAATGTTCATCCACTACATGCATTTCCACCTTCGGAAGGGGGTCAAGCTGTACGCCCAGCCTGGCACGATTGCCTCTGCGGCATCGATGACCGCCGATTCGGGGCTGAACGCGCTCGTCAAGCCTGGATACACTGGGGAGCAACTACGGGAGGCGTTGGCTGGGCGCAAGTTTACGGTCGATAATACTGGGCGAGTCATCCTACAGGGTGGTGACCATGGATTTGAGGGCGTGAAGCCGCTTGAGAAGAGGGCCAGTGTTTATGGCCGATTGATGCGCGCGGTTCAATGAGGAGATAGCACGGATGCTTTGGGGGGCATCGGACGCACTCCGTCCACCTCGTTCCGTCGTTCCGCGTGCAGGCGACCAAGTGCTATGGTTTGGAAATCACTCATTCAGTATTTGATAGTTTCTTTATGATTGTGATGAATAGTTCAGAGTGTGATAGTATTTGTTCTTCTTACAAGGTTCTAATTTGCTGTACTCCGCCCCTGGAGAATCGAGGGACGTGCGCAGTGCATCACCACGTTTCAACGACGTCTCCTCCGCGCCGCCGCATCTTGGACTCGAAGAGTGCAATTGGTTACAAGTGTGTCACACCACCGAGGGGGTTTTGGTCCTTGAGGATCGACTCCAAGTTTGCCCCGCCCGTCATCCTCGTCATCGCCCCCACCGGTCCGCTCCTGACCACCCTCCAATCTTTCTGACTTCATCTTCCGCTCTTTATCATTTAATCTCCTCGTAGCCTCCCATTCGTTCAACAGCAATGACCTCAACCTTGAAGAAACTCCTTGCCTTCACTACTCTAGCCGCCTCTGCCGCCCTCGCTAAGCCCTGCGTAGGCTTCGACAGTTACTTTAATCTATATGTTTTCGGTGGTGCTACCGACTATGCGCTAGGCCCTCAGGATGCCTGGTTCAACTCCAGTGAGCTCTCTCCTTTCGCGTTTCGAGCGCCGGTCCAGGCTACAACCGCATGGTGGCGCCGACACCGGCGCTGCGCATGACGGGCACGGGCGAGAGGACTGACCACTTTGCTTGACACAGACTCGACTGCTCAGGCGTTGACGACTACAGGCCGCCCGTGCGTATTTCTCGTTCTTGTTCCACTCGTTTTAAAAAGGAGGAGTAACGAAGACTGACTGCGCCCCCGTGCAGGCCGTTTAATGGGGCGAATACCCAATGTTTCCTTGCTCAATTCGTCAATGCACTCTACGTCATCGACGCTGACAACTCGCTGCCCAATGCGATCCACATCTTCAACTTTGCGGCCCGGTCGTGGTCCACCCTGACGGTGGAGCTGAACGGCGTCAGCCACCAATCGGTCCTGGCCATCCTCGACCGGGACACCAACGTCTTCTTCGGGCTCGACAAGAGCACGCTCTACCGGCTCGACATGGCCCAGCTCACCGCGGCGGACGGCACACCGAGGGGCTGGGGCTCGATGGGGAATCCGCCCTTCATGAGCACGATCAACTATACCCAACCGGTTCTTGCGCTAGCGCAGAACCATATCCATTTCCTCAACATTGGCCAGCCCAGTCAAGCGGACATTTTCGTTATCCATTTCGCGTATTTCCAGCCCGAGGTACAATCGTACCCTGGCGCTAATGGTGCAAGCGGGTTCCCTTCGACCCATGGTCAGACTGCGTCGATCTTCAAAGGGTACGACGCTGTCCAAGCAAAGTTTGCGTTTTGGCCGGATGATAAGAGTTCTACTTACGTGATAGACGTGCAGGTACGTATATGCAAATACACACGTGCCATTACACTTTTAACTACCTTGGAATGAGATGCTGACTGAGACTCACCTCTGGTTGTAGTCTAATACCACATCCGTGATGGCGGCCCCGACGGACAAGTCTTCGAGTGTGTTCGCCGCAGGTCAGACCTGGTTGGTTCAGTTGACCGCAACAGGCGATCTGTACGGGGTGCCCTTCTCCCCGGATAACGATGGCGCGAATGCGCAAGCGACATGGAAGAAGATCACCACGCCCAAGCTGAATTTCAGTGCGAGCCAACTGCAGCAGAGTGCACCCTCGAGCGGTGGGAACACCGCGACGCACGCGAGTACGTCCGGTACGGTTTCCCCGACCTCGAAGGCGGCGGGTGGGGTTGCCCGGCGGACGACGCTGGTGAGTTGGGGGATGGCTGTAGCGGGGCTTGCACTGGGTGTCATCGGGTATGTGCTCTGAATGGTGGACTCTGCGTTTCCCCACGGCCAACCCTTGCCTCCTCCGTGCATCCGTACTGCGCATACCACTGCCGTGCCTGGGAGCAGCAGCGAAGAAATACCAAAAAGGACGGAACTCGTGTCGTTTCAGACGGACTCTTTTCTCACAGTTTTACATTCTGGACCGCGCCCGCTTTAGTTTTTTGCACGTGGATTTCTTGTAAATTTGCTAATTCGGCGCTATAATCGAGCAACGTATCCACTTTGGAAACCTCACAGGGAAAGTCTCCGCATCACACGAGGGCGCCCCCCCCATGTCATCGCGAGGAACTGTAGTCGAGAAATATGCACGATCGTTGTCGGTCGTGCTCTAAGTCCTCCGACCCTGCGTTCACTCGTGTAGCATATATATGGTCGTTGAAATATGTTCACATAGTACATTCAGGCAGATAGCGGACAGTACGGGGTTGATCCCAATATGGGCTCAAGGTAGGGTACACAATTAAATACAGACCGTAGAATTACCTCGGGTTTTAAAGAGAAAATGCCCGTGTTCTACTCCGCGTAACAAGGGGGACCCAACGAAAATTCTTCCAAGTGATAGGCCGCGATTGATAACCGGGTAAGACATGTAGAAATACCTTGGCCCGTGTCAATGCGGTCATTTCCCCGTGTCAATGCGGTCTTTTCGCAGGGAAATTTCTCGCTGTGCACATGCGACTCCTCCCGGGTGCCGGGACCGGGGATGGGCTGGTGTATGTCATAAATGCTCAATCATAGGTTGATTATCATATAGTGCATATAGTGCATATGGACAAAATGGGAATGATGTGCGTAGGCGGTCCGGTTGTCGTGCAGAGCCGGCTGTCCGATTTCAGTTGGATTGGCTGGGCTGGAGAATATGGAGAGACATTTGAGCTCGATATGCTGGGCTTTGCAATGGGGGAAGCGCCCAGGAAGATTAGAGGTACCTGCCTCCATTGGCTCCATTGGAGGTTGTACGCGACCGGAGGTGGGCCTGGAAGCAAGAGTTGGCTGTGTTGCCTTGTTCGGCGGTGGTGGGTTGGTGGTGGGTTCGGTGGTGGGTCAACCAAATAAAAACGCTCGAACCACTTTCACCTTGGCCCACTTCCGACTTCGTTCCTCCTCTCATGCTTATCTCGCGCGCGCTGTCCTCGATAGCGCTCCGCGTCTCTCGATCACCCATAGAAAGCATCGTAGGCGTCTTCGTCATCACCACCCTCGCCTACTTCCACGTCCTCGCCGCCGTCAAGCAGTCGAATTTTCTCCAGCCCGGTCCTGCCATCCCTGACGCACAGCAACCCGCCCTCGCGCTTCGCCGCAGTATCTCCCCAGAGTGGATATCTCTCCCCGTCGACGCACCCTACGCGCCCAGGCTCGAACTCCTCCCTGTTGTTCTCCCTCTCCAGGCGGTCGACCGGGCCGACGTCGTCCAATTCCTTACAAATGAACTCACTACACAGAACGGACATAAGTACGCGCAGCTCTGCTTCTCGATAAACGCGTCGTGCGTCACGAGTGTCACCCAGAACTGGCTCACTCTCGCGTTTTCGCCTGGGTCAACTGGCCAATACCTTAATGCGCTCACTGCGTCGGTCCTCCCACCTGCCGAGGATGGAACTCAACTCAAGGTTGTACAGAGTGTGGAAACGATTATGGATATGCGTTCCGGCCGCTGGATCGCCTATGCAGGCCGGGCTTTGGTCGTTCGCTTTTGGAATCTGGCAAAGGTCAGTACCAACAATGGCCCCTGCCCCCGAATCTGTCCGCAAATGCCTGAGATAACCTGCTGACCCCTTTCTCCCCCCTATCCCTTTTGCCCTCGTATACACCAGAATGCAGACTCGGCAGACATAATAGTCATCCTTGTTGGCTACGTCCTCATGCATCTCACCTTTGCGAACACCTTCATTAAGGCGAGGAAGCTCGGTTCCAGCTTCTGGCTCGCCGCCTGCGTCATTATCTCCTCCACCTTCGCCTTCGTGCTCGCTCTGCCAATCGCCATTGCGCTTGATATCTCTGTTGATCCTGTCGCACTGTCCGAGGCACTCCCATTCTTGGTCATAACTGTCGGCTTTGATAAGCCCCTCCAGTTAGCCCGCGCAGTCTTCACCCATCCGGCATTTGCTCCGTCTACCCCACCTTCGACACCCGTGACTGCCTCCCAGGTTGTTCAAGAGGCAGTAGCCCGCACTGGACCGTCGGTAATTCGCGACTACGCAATAGAAATTGCCGTTCTCGTTCTAGGCGCGGTCAGCGGTGTCAGCGGACTAAAAGAGTTCTGTGCTCTCGCCGCCCTCATTCTCGCGGCTGATTGCATTGCCCTATTCACTTTCTATATAGCCGTTCTCAATATCATGGTCGAGGTACGTTTTTAGCTAGTCAGCGCTTGGCCGGCACTTGGACTGACCCATGAGTTGCACTAATATGCACTACGCCCTCCCGTTTCCAGGTTCACCGTATTAAATCCCTGCGCGGTACACGACCTCAGAGCGTCCCACTATCACCCAACCCTTCCTTCCGCGAACGGATGTCGCACGCAATCTTCGGCCAGAAGGGCTCAGACAGTGGCTCCGTCAAGCAAGAACACCCTGTGGCAAGGCTCAAGGTCCTCTTGGTCAGTATGCCCGTACGTCCATTGGTTACCATGACTGACACGCCTCATGGCGCCGTAGCTCATCTCCTTCTTGGTCCTCCACATTCTTAATCTATGCACGACCTTGACTCCTGCAACAGTGATTGCCAGACGGAGCACACATGCTCACCTCACTAGGCCATCGACTACGCCTCGCGTCAATATCTCTTCGACTGCCCTCTCCACCCTACTAAACCGCATTGGGGAGGATATTCCCACCGGCGAACTCGTCGTCAAAGTACATTCTCCCGTTCACATCCGTGCTACAGATTCGGCCCTTGACCACCGGCCCATGTCCGAAGAGGACGATGAGGAGGCCATGGACAACCGTGAAAAAGCAAACCGATTCGAAAACTTTATGTCCTTCTGGACGACCATCGTCTCTGACCCGGTCATGTCCAAATGGATCGTTCTCGTCCTTGCTGCATCAGTCTTCCTGAACGGCTACCTTCTCAAGGGTCTTGGCAGTTCGACGCTTCAGCGACAGCAGACACAGCAATCCGTGACTGCCCTGCTTGAGCAAGCGCCAACCAAGTCTTCTGAATGCGAACCCCCCAGTTCGACCACCTATAGCCAGAAGCAGACAAACGGCATAATACCTGCCCACACAAAGGAAGGCGACCCTACCCCTTCGCCACCGCTTCCTGTATTACCTCCTTCTGACGGAGAAGCCAACGCCCCGGTGCCTCCAGAGCCAGTGGAACGCCGATCGGACCTGGAGCCGTGTCGATCCCTAGAAGAGTGTTTGCAGGTATTCAATAGTGGGCCCGACGGCGTTCAGCATCTTAATAACGAGGAGGTTGTCCTCCTCGCACAGCATGGCAAGATTGCCGCATATGCGTTGGAGAAAGTCCTAGGTGATTTGGAACGTGCCGTGCTCATCCGTCGGGCGCTGATTTGTAAGTCATTCTCCCCGGACTCAATAGTCAAACGTGGCACCGTGGCACTGACTTGTGGCGTTGATTTTCCTTCAGCACGGGCTTCGACTACACAAACGCTTGAATATTCGGACATCCCCGTGAGCAATTACGACTATTCGCGTGTTCTGGGCGCGTGCTGTGAAAACGTCATCGGGTATATGCCTATCCCGCTCGGTATCGCAGGCCCTCTCAAGGTCGACGGCAAGCTGTATCCGATCCCAATGGCCACTGCTGAGGGGACGCTCGTCGCATCCACTTCGCGTGGATGCAAGGCGCTCAATGCTGGTGCAGGAGTGACAACTGTCCTCACGCAAGACGCAATGACCCGTGGGCCCGTTGTCGAGTTTCCAAACATCACCGAAGCAGCCAAGGCGAAGCGGTGGATCGACTCACCCGAGGGCAGCACCATCCTCCGCGATGCATTTGATTCCACATCGCGCTTTGCGCGATTGCAAAGCCTGCGCTGTGCGCTTGCCGGGCGGACGCTGTACATCCGGTTTGCAACCTCGACTGGTGACGCTATGGGCATGAATATGATCTCCAAGGGTGTCGAGAAGGCCCTCACCGTCATGAGTCAAGAGTTCCCCCGTATGTCTGTCCTCGCGCTCTCGGGCAACTACTGCACAGACAAGAAGCCCGCTGCGATCAACTGGATCGAGGGACGTGGCAAGAGCGTCGTCGCTGAGGCCGTCATCTCTGGCAAGGTCGTCAAGGAGGTACTCAAGACTACAGTTACGGACCTGTGCAACCTCAACCTGAAAAAGAACCTGATTGGGAGTGCCATGGCCGGCAGTATCGGTGGTTTCAATGCTCATGCGAGCAACATCCTTACCGCCATCTTCCTTGCTACGGGCCAAGACCCCGCGCAGAACGTGGAGAGTTCCATGTGCATGACATTAATGGAACCGTAAGTACACCCTCGGTCATCACTGGGCTTCGTACTTATCCATTTCTCTTTGGTAGAACTAACGGCGGCCAAGACCTTTTGATGACCTGCTCAATGCCCTCGATCGAAGTCGGTACGGTTGGCGGAGGGACCGTCCTCGCCCCTCAGGCTTCTGTCTTGGAAATGCTCGGGGTCCAAGGCGCCCATGCAACTTCTCCCGGCCATAACGCGCGCAAGCTTGCGAGACTGATCGTGGCTGCCGTCATGGCAGGTGAACTGTCACTGATGAGCGCTCTCGCTGCTGGCCACCTCATTAAGGCGCATATGGCACACAATAGGAGTCAACCGGGAACTCCAGGCGCGGCCTCCGCGTCGTCGGTCAGCCCATTGAGCACTCGACCACAGACACCTGCCCCATTTGCTGTTCTCCCACACAAACCGGCCAACGGCAATGGTGGCCATCTTGCGCCCCCAGCTGCGACTGCGAGTGGGTACTTCAACCGCCAGGCATCATCATTACGCAATGAAGTCGAGAAGCAGAAGGAAACAGAAGAGCGATAGCCCTTCTTGTTGATCTCTTTCCCTGGCCTAGACCTTTCTGTCTCTCCCGTACAGCCATCGAGTCGGACTCTCCCACGTCGTCGTTCTCTTGCACTGCTCGAATGGGCCCCCTTTCTCCATACTACACTACGCGTGCTACCGTTTCTCCGTACTACCACCAACACCGCCCGCGCACACCAAATTGCGTTCTCCCCTACCTCTCTTCTTTGTAGTCGATATTTTTTATATATCTTTATAGGTCCCAGAATAAAATACAAAGTTTCTCATTACAAGCACCCTTTCATCAGGCTGTCCGTCGCGAGCGGCGGCGAAGAGTGCATGAGCTAAAGGTGAGTCTATCTTGGATCCCGCATTGTGACCCAATTGAGAGTAAGGAGGATAATGGGAAGATAAATGCGGGAATTTTGTTCCCACTCGATAGACCCGAGTCCCGGGTACTAAGACTGGATGTACCGGTCTAAAAAGGCATGGACGTCGAGTGCCTAATTCAATTTGGGACCTCAGGGGCATGGTAGGGACCAGGACTCCTGGACCATTCCCAATCATCTCCTCGGACCACAACGGCTGTGTAAGTCTAAAGATGCACACAAGCGCCGCCGGCACGCAGAGAGGGTGGTAACCATCCACGCTTTCGCCATTCTGACTTGAGTTTTTCCTGCAAACTAGGCGTGATTTAGGAGGTTGGTACTCACGCTGTTCCGCCACTGTGCCTCCTTGACTCATTTTCGAGCTCCTTCTGTTTTGATTCAAAGAACGATAACGTAGAAGGCGCCACCGGGTGGCAGAGAACTCGCTTTATATGGAGAAACACGCATATGACTGCGAGGTCATGAGATCAAGAGAGCTGGTACTCGTGGGTTTGCGAGGTCAGGTGTGCTGAAACAAATAGTCGTGGTCGTGGTTCGGGAGCGCCGCAAATGAGTTAACTACAATGAGGAGCAAGCAAGCGGTGACCCAAAACTGTCATGAAGAGGACGTCCAGTCTCGTATCCGGTCTGCGATCACCTCAAAAGAAGCATTGACAGACTCCAGATACTGGGGTGTGTTCTCATCCGACATATTCCCAGCAGGGACATCTATGGTAAAGGAGGGCGCATACAGCGGCCATTGCGCGTGCTCCGGAATAGGTGCATCGACCGATACTGGCGACCCGCTCTGGAAGTGCCGTCAGTAGTAAAGCATGTGGTAGGAGAGGAGGTAACATACTTACTGCTATAGATGTCAGGTAACTCCATGCTCTTGCTGCATTCTGAGAATTGTAGCCTCCTGGATGTCGTACTCAGCACGACACCACAAGCGGACTTCGAACTCAGTAGAGAGCGAAGATACATACCACCACCGAGAAGAAGCGTACCGCAGTTCCATTGCAAGACGCGTTCGACACACCACCCTAAACTTCCTTCGATTCCACGATCGATGCACCAATTCCACTTCGCGCAGGGATCGCCCGCGAGTCCGTCAGCACCACATTGCACAATCACATATTCCGGAGTGAAGGATGCCCGGATCTTCTCAACAGCCACCCATGTGTGTGCAAAGGTTGCGGCCGAAGCGCCAGCTTTCAGGGGGACGGACAAGGTGAATGGATCTGAGGTGTCCACGGGCGTAACATCTGCCAGAGGACCGGCAGGGTAGAAACCAGGGGCCGTGTGGTGAATAGATAAAGTCAAGACTTGGGGAAAGATGCGGCGCGAACGCGATTTATTGGCAAACGCGCCCGCCACTCCGTCACCATGATGGAGATCCAGGTCAATGTACATTATTCGGGGTTTGTTCGGAGCGCGTTTGAGGCGGAGTACTGCGAGAACTGCATCGGCGACATAGCAGAACCCTGCCGCAGAGGCCCTCGTTGCATGGTGTCTAATCATGAATTAGCGTTCTGGTTGTGATCGTTGGCAGAGCGTTACCTTCCGCCGTCCCAGCAAATAGCGACCTCCGCTGAATTTTCAGCCAACAAACGAGCAGCCGTGAGGGAAGCGCCCGCTACGAGTTTGGCATAAAGATCGAGACCCTTGAACCAAGGACAGTCCTGTAGATGGCGCTCAGTTTCAATGGGACACACAAGGAGCCCGGCCGGCCGGTGACTACTGACATCTTCCAGTCCAAACTCAGCGCCATCGGTCGGTTCTTCTGTCGACAAGATACGTTGGATGTAGTCTTACAGCGCGTAAACTTCCAGGTACAGCCATCATATATGAGTTAGTGGATACCGGGATCATGGAAGGTGGTCAAATCCTCGGTGCTTGCTGGAATCGGCTTGATGACGCGAAGATTAGAGGGAGCTGACGAAGACGAAAAGAATAGATGTTTCGCGAGGAGATGTACAAAGAGTGATCTGTTTCGGTTGGAAGGTAGAAGCGCGGCGACCTTTTGGTGTAAGGTTAGGACAATTGCTAAAGAGACGTGGTGGACTGGCCTTTGCTAGTTCCTCTGAGAGCATGTAAACCGTACGACGGGACATCGTGAATGGTTGCCAGTCAAAGGCCGAAGGGGTGGATGACCAGCCCTTTCGAAGCAGACACGTGGCATGATATCACATCAGTACAGCCCCGCTCATATAAGGTGTGATATAGAACTGGTATTGGTTGTAACTATGGGCCCAACGCACCTGACGACTCTGAAGACCATCAGGGACCGGATTTCGGCAAAGGGCATCTAACCACAAGAGATAGTATGATTGAGAGAACGTAGTGATTAGATAGACAACAAAGAGTGAGAAGACCGAAAGACCTGGGCTACGTAACAAGGGTGGCAAGAAGTTCGAAGTAAAACAGCCATAGAGTGGGGACTAGCTAAGACAGTGGAGTCGCTATTTGTAGATATAAATGGGAATTGAATGGTGAATCGACAGTTGGTTGAGGCGCATTGGTGGTCGTTTTACGACATTGTGGCTACGTGGAACCTCTGGAAAGCCTCAAAGGCACTTACGAGCCTAGTTCTCGTAGGGACTCCCGTTGGCGTTGATCTATGGTTGAAGTGAGAAACGCCTCTAAGCGAGCTAAGGGGGACGCGCTTGAAATTTTTTAATTTCACATACCCAATCGCCGAGAGCCTCTGATAAATATTCCTCTTCCTCGTCACTCATGTCTGCAATGCTCCCAGCACCATGAAGCTTCATTACCTCGGCAAGCCTCCGTCGGGGACTGCCTGGCTCGCTCGGAAGGCTGGCGTTGGACCCTGGCGGCGTTAGAGGGACGACTGTGACACCCATCGACCTGTCCCAGTCTTCGACGTCTGATGTCAGAGTGTACGAGGGATGGGCGGTAGCCATATTGAGGAAGGGTGAAAGTGTGGAAGAAAGCAAGCGACCTTGGTTGTCGCCATTGTGCTCGGCCAGTGAGCTTTGTTTCAAACTAGCGCGGACTATGTCACTCATAAGCGACCCGGAGTACTCATGTGTCCATTCGAATGCCGGTCGCTACTGACTAACCCTGACGTAGTTACCTCATCCACGCCCTCCGCCTTACCTACCTCCGCAACATCGAGGACCCTTATGCATCCAAGCTGCTTTCCTTCCACCCAAGACACGTGGAAAACCCCAATGTTATTGCCTCGGGTCTCGCAGATGTCGACCGCTGGCCTCATCTTACAATGCCCGCAACCCCAAAGCCACCTCCGTCGATGCTTGAGGCTCCAGCGACTGCCAACACTGCCAATCGCCTGCACCAGATGAGTCGAGCCCATTCAGACGACCCCAGATTCGCTGGAGCCTCAAGTCTCAAATATACCACGACTATCATGGGGCCCTCCCGCACTGGACTCATGGGGATGAGAACGACTGGTCGTCGTGCTTCCGGTCCTTCCACTCCCATGGCAGACAGCGCTAAGCGCATCAGGGCGGACAGCAACGGCAATCCTCCGGCCTCTGTAGCACTACAACGACCGCACTCCGCCGCGCCAGACTCACCCGCGATAGACCCAGACATTGACATGGCACAGAAACAGCAGCAGCCACCCCAAGAACCAGCGGCCAAGCCTACTGATGCTCCATCTGCGAACCCGGTTTTCGCGCCTTTTACGAGGACTGCAGAAGTTGAGGCCCGACGACGAGCCCGCATACAAGCCCGGAACGCTCTAGCAGGGATCAGGGCCCAACAAGAGCAAGAGAGGAAAAGGCAGTCGGGTGGAACTGGCGAGAGCTCTGAAGAGGACGAGGATGATGAAATGGGGACCACCCAAGATGACGAATTTGACCCGTGAGTCCGGTCGCAGTGATTTTCATGCCCTCTGTGACTATTTATACAGAGATATGATTCACCATTCACCCGGTTCCGACGAAGGGTCGCTCCTATCGACCATATCTGGCTCTCAGTCCTCCGCATTCCCTATTCAGCCTCGCACATCGACTGCAAACGGAAACATGTACAGTGGCGCCCTCTCACCTGTCGCCGAGCCTACCTCACCAGTGGACTCTCCAGCTGCCGAAGGTGAAGGGGAGGCTACATACACTGAGGTTACGGTTCACAAACCAGATCCGGAGAAATCTAATTATACCCATCCTCGACTACGAGCTGATGGGCCACCAGTCAGTAACAATCGACAATCCCTTCGACCACGGCCACCCAGCCTCGATTTAGGTACTCCTCATCCCGGTCAGCAGCAACCGCAAGGGACACCTATCGACCGGAACTCCCTGAGTTTCTTGCGGACAACCGAGGCAGACGAAATGTTTGCCAGGAAGCCCATACCCTCCGCCCCGAAGCAGCCACCAACCTCTAATCTCAGTCGCATGTTGGCATCACAATCAGGTATGACCGACAACCCATTCACCGAGCTCTACGGCGCCATCTCTGGACGAGGAGACTCCTCCGCGATATCCCTGGATATCTTTTTCCCTCATTCCAAGCAACCATTCAAGGGAGCCAAGATCAACGTCCGAAAGGATGCCACAGTGGAAGAGGTCATCGGCTTTGGGCTGTGGACTTACTGGGAGCAGAAGCTTGAACCCAAGCTGGACGAGGGCCCGGGTGGGGACGACGATCGCCAACGCGCCATTCGCTTATCAGCTGTCGGATGGAGCTTGAGAATCGCTGAAGACGACGGTGAAGTGGACGAAGATTTTCCCCGTGAGTTCCTGCTACGCAACCAATCACCCTAGGCTAATACTATTTAGCTCCCGACCGCCTTCGAAAGATATCGGGCTTTGGATTCGATTCCTTTGCCATCTGTACGGCAACGCAATCCCAAAGTGAGTGGTCGAAGCTCCTTTCTGGGTATCGCACTCACAAGTCGTACTATATTAGTTCAACAAAACCAGGCCGCGGAAGGAAAAATCGCGAGGAGGCCTTCCCGAATCATGGTTGCAAAGAAGAAGCCACCGACTCCTGCAGAACCAACAAAAGAAGCCCAGTCGACCTTACCGGTCCCTCCTGGAGGCGTTGTTGTGGGGAGCACCATAGCCCTCGGCACTCTCGGCACACTTGGCGCTGTCCCCTCATCCGTTGGCGGTACCGCTCAAGGACCACCGGTCTTCCTACGCATCTGCGTTCCCGAAGATCAAGATGCCGTCCTCAGGTACACCACGATCCATGTGTAAGTTCTGAATGCTCCAGGAATCCCCCCCCCTCCCCTCACCATTCATTTTTGACCGGAACACAGAAAATCGGACTCGTACATGGCGGACGTGCTCGAGCACATTTGTCGAAGACGCAGAATCCACGACTGGAAAAACTACGCGCTCGTCTCGCAGGCGGAGAAGGTCATTGTACCACTCGATCGTACCGTTGCCAGTCTTGGAGGCGCGACAGAGTTGATGCTCCTGGAAGCGCATGCGATTCCTCAGGGTCTCAAGCCCCTCGGTCGCAGTACCGACCCTAATGGTAAGTCCCGATAGATGTCTCCCAAAACTGGCGATTTTAACATCGGGTCATAGCGCTGATATCGAAACGGATGTCGGAAGTACCAAGTGCACAGGCAGATGCAATCAAGGATTTCACCGATGCGTACCAGGTAACGTAACCATTCACATTTGCTGATCTACTATCTCACCAGAGTCCCCTACAGTCTTGGGTCGTGCATCGAAAGCCCGCGGTAATGATGTCGCGAATGGAATACACCCTCGCTCTCGATGGGGACCATATCCATGTACGTATCGAAGAGGAGCGCTATGAGCTGTTTGCTGACTTTGGCCCCGTAGATTATGCCTTCTACCAAGGGCTATATGGACAACAACAAGACGACCTCGTATCATGTCAACGCAATTCAGAACGTCAGACAGAGCAAAAAGTCACGGTCAAACTTCAAGTTGGATGTTGGAAACAAGACATACGATTTCGAGGCTGAGAACGTCGAGGCCGCAAATTCGATCGTCGCTCGCATCAGAGACGTCGTGAAGGCCATCAATCCATCCCGTGCCAGTACATTGCGACGATCTCGGAGATTCTAGTACAAATCATATCTTTGTTTGACATCTACAAAAGGTTACAGACATGTAAGGATTGAAAATCCTGCCAGTGGTCCAAGTACAAGTCATGCGGACACATTTATAAATCAAGCATAGGAATAACCATGGGAGAGCTGGATACTCCATGTATAACAACAAATGCTGTATCGAAGATTGGCTACTTCTTCCGTTGCTGCTGATTGCCAGTAGTTACTTCGGCTGCGGCAAGGACGATGGGGTCATAAATGCGCTCGTAGAAGCACAGATACGCTTTTGTGGCGAGGACCTCTTCTAAAGTCGCCATGCGAACAAGTTGGTCGCTGATGAACTGCCATTTGCGTATTGGGGGCTTGCCATTTTCCCCAGCCGCAGGGCCTGACGGTGGAAGTGCCACGTATGCAATATAGTGGCCGCCGAGCTAAAGTAGGTGTCAGCTACAAGACGGAACCGGCACAATTAGGTGCTCACCATATTTCCAATATGCACAACTACAGCGTACAACCGATAGATAACTTGTGGGTCATATGCTCCCTTAGTGTCTATAATCTTTGCGGGTCGCAGGGCGTATTCTTCTCGTCGGGGTGCAATGAACGGCTTCAAGTCCAAGTATTCAGGGAAAGAAACGAAGTCATCCAGCTTCTTCAGGTTGCCGAATAATGCAACAGGAGACTTGGTCACTTGCTGGAACCTCTTCAAATCTACCAAAATATAGGTCAGAAACGTAGTTTGCTTGAGGAAAGAGGTGCAGACTTACGAATGACTAGCACTGGAGGTGGGACTGCTATTAAGTATCGCTTATATGCCCTGCGAAGCAACACGCGCTGAGATTTTGGGATCCGCGGCCGTGCCATCTTGAGCTTTGTCTTTCGTCTGTTGGATAAGGAGAGCTCCGACGCATTCCCCGCTGAGGCGTTCCCCTCACTTTCTTCACCACCACTCGACGCGCTCGAATTAAGGCGTTTCAGGCTGCCCCTCGGACTGGAGTTTGGTGTCAAGTACAGGCTATTCCCTGAGTTCGTGCTCGAATGCACACGGCTTTCTCTCCCGGTCTTTGAACTCTCTGGTAGGAAACTGCTTGGCTCTGCCGGAGATGTCGTCGAGATAGAAGGAATGGGATGACCACCATACAACCCGTTCCCTTTAGACTCCGTCTCCACAGAGACCGCTACAGAGGATGGGGGTGTACTAGTTGACGTCACCGAGGATGACGCTTCTGAGTGCGAAGTGGTGGAATGATCGTTGGACGCAGTGGATTCTGAAGGTTCGGTACTAGCGTTTTGTACTGATCGTCGCCTTTTTGTGAGCATCGCACGTATGGAACCAGCTCTAGACAACTCCGATTCAGATGAGGATTCGCTCGACGAGGAGCTACTCTCAGACTCGCTATCCTCACTCAAAACCTCGTAGTCCGGATTCGCAGCCTTCCAACACCTAGAACATCCCACCATGTTCTCTCCATCTAAGGCTTCTACGGTGGTAAATTGACGAAAGCAATCAATGAGGTTCGGGCCTTGAGGGTTGAACCTCAACCAGTTAGAGGATCCAAAGGAGTTCTCCCCCTGCCAACTACCAGGCGCAGCGCTAGTACCTTTGAGCAAGGCGAGTGGGTTGGGTTTAGCGGAAGAATCCGCTAGGATCTGCGCAAGGTATGCCTGCTTCTTCTTGTCCTTCTGCTTCTTCTGCCGTGCATTAGGTGGTGCAGATGGTAAAGGCTTATCGGATACCCCAGCCGTCTCCTCATCAGGCTTCGAGGGACTCCTATCCGTTGACATGCGGAGTTTCAATTGAACGGACATTCGAGTAGCAAAACTTTCACCAGCTGAAGAGGTTGGTTTGGATGGACACTCTTTCGGTGTAATATCTTCCACGTCGCTATCTTGTCGGCTTTCGGGGCCTTCAAAGCTTTTTCGTCGACCCGGAGGTGGTGGGTCTGTTGGTTGCAACTGCGGAGAGGGAGGCGTGGAAAGTGGTCGGGGGATAGCCAATCCTGCTTGGCGGCGAAACTTCTGAGCGAAAGCCTTAAGACGGTTTCGCTGTGATAACGTCAGCTAATGAGTGTAGGTGATGTGTTTTCTTATTCACCTTAGATTCCTTGTCATCCTCGGAACGTATAGAAAGTGAGAGATCAAGAAAGTCCTCATACGTATGGGAAACCTAGAAACGCTACGCAGTGAGAGTGAAGAACACTCTAGACGATGGTCACGTACGTGTTTACATGACCCACACACAAGCATGCTGGCTAATTTCCCCCCAAACACCTGATCGACAAATGGCACCAGTCTCTCACTCTCCTTGATTGGTGTCAAAACTTCTGTCCGACTGTGGAGCGGTGAGCCCCTTGACGACGATCCACGTTTTCGCTTTGGACCTTTGGAAGGTGGCGGTTGACGCTTCTTGATGATCTGTCGAGATATTAGGATCAATCGCACAGCGATCGAAAGTTACTCACGTCTTGCTCCTCCATATACATGCCATCCAACAGATGTCGCAATAGCTCGTGCCCATCTTGTTGACGAAACTGAAACTACCGTTGGCTCTTAGAGACGATGGGGAACACACCTCACTCACGTCAAGATACTGATCGTACTTAGTACCTATGCGATTTAGGAGTTCCCTAAATTGCCCATGAGGTGATTGTACACAATTGCCCATGAGGACTCACCTTCCACTCATCGCAGTTCGTTTGCGGGTATCTCGCAAGTCCCAGGCCCGTTCCATTGTACGTATAAATGTCATGCAGATGTCCATTCCAGTGGTGTATTCAATCTCGAATTCGCCTCCACGTCCGTTGGTTAGCGCGGGGCTCCGTTGTGAGGTAACACGATTGGAGATGTCGCCTGGGACGTTAAATCGGGCCATATTTTCCAGCATTGAGGTAGAAATGAGCTATGGAGATATATGAGGAACCATTTTTGTGTTTACATGAAGCTACTTACCCCTTGCAGGGTGCTATTAAAGTAGCAGGAATTACCCAGGTTAACCAGACCGGGATTTAGTGCTTCTACTTGCGACGAAGTACTATTGAGCAGCTTCTTGCTCATATTAATGAATGCATTGCCTGACTTTGTCTTGATGGGAGGGTCATCCTTCACCGTGGCAGCCACTAAATTCAAGGGGAAGAGCTTTCTATGAGAAAGAGGCCCTGGTGGAATTATATAAGGGTCAGGAGTCCGCTCACCACCCCTGGAATGCGACTCCTCGAGCGATCTGGCGTCCTTGAGTGGTGCTGCGAGACTCGCTTTCCTGACTGGTTCTAATAGACATGAGCACTGATAGACATGCATATAGATGGCATACACGAAGACCACGCATACACTACGTACCTCTAGGTTTCTCATTTGAGAAAGCGCCGGCTAAGGTGCCAGCTCTCGAGAGGCTGCTTGGCGAGCTCATGAACCTCGCAGCAATTGGGGCCGAAGCAGTGCGGCTCGAAAGACCAGTCACGTCAAACACGGCGGCGTCTAAGGACATGAGGGTGGGACAGTAACCTGTCGGGGGCGAGGAGACGGAGGCAGAGGATGAAGGTATGAGCTGGGTAATGACTGAAGCTCGTTATATACGCAGTTGTAAATGAATTGGGCCAGCTTTGGTCTGCGGGCGGAAGTGGTCAGGAAGCAACCTGCAAACCTTGGACGTGATCGCTGCCTCTGTCACACTCTGCAGTCGTCATTCAGCTCAGCTTCGTCCAAAGATGCCGCCACAAAAGCCTGCGCCCCTCCCTGCAAAGGAGGCCGGGCTCTTCAAGACCCTCCTCGTCCGTCTCACATCTCCTCGTTCGACACGCCCTTCTGACGCGTGATCACAGTCGCAATACGAGTCAAAACAGCACAAGAAAGCCATAAAAACAGCGGACATCATCTTGAAAAAGTTCCCAGAACATGGAGGCAAGCCGCGCGTTCACCGTCCAATTTCGATCCTGAGTGAAATTTTAGAAACTCTCTCCATGAAGGGTCTCGTCCTCACTTATATGGGAAAAAAAGAGGAGGGCTGGGATCTCGTCAAGAAGGGTGTTCGATTCGACCTCAGCTCGCACATATGTTGGCATGTTTATGGGCTCCTGCACAAGAGCGACAAGAACTACGAAGAAGCGGTGAAGTGCTACAATCAGGCTCTCAAGTTCGATAAGGTATGTATCGAGCGCGTTGAGAGCGCTCGATTCTCACAAACGGCAGGACAACATGAATATCTTACGGGATGCCGCACAACTGCAAGCGCAACTACACCAATATGAAGTATTGCAGGAAACACGACTCCATATCCTTAAACTGCGACCTGGTCTACGCTCGAACTGGATTGGACTTATCGTCGCCTACCGACTTGCAGGAAATGTCCCAGCTTGTCGAAAACTTCTGTCCGAATATCTCGCGTTCATCAAGGTATGGTATGTTAAGTTTTTAATCATGGCTCTGACACACTCTCAGGACGTTCCTGCGAACGATGTCGAATACTCTGAGTTAATCCTCTATCACATTGATTTCCTCGAAGAACAGGGAGACCTCGGAGAAGCACTTGCTATGCTGCATCAGTACACTGAGTCTGGGGTCATCATGAATAGACTACATGCTGCGACTGTACAGCCACGTTTGCTTCTCAAATTGGGTCGAACGGACGAAGCCGTCGAGGCGTATCGGGCTTTGGTGGATCGTAATCCGGACTGTTATGATTCATATCGAGATCTTCTCAAGAGCCAAGACATCGATCTAGGTAGGAAGTCCTGCTGGACACTTTCTCTTGTATTGATCCCTCTTCTAGGTGCCTTGACAGAAGAAACAAGTATTCGTGCTCTGAGAATTTTGGACGACCTGACACAAAAGTATCCCAAGGCTCTAGTCCCCCAACGATTAGCCCTCACGATCAGCTCAGGGGATGACTTTTCGATACGAGTGGAAAAGTACCTGCTACGAGGGTTGACGCGAAACGTCCCTTCACTCTTCGTCGATATCAAGCCTTTGTACGCAGATACCGCTAAGCGACAATTTGTCGAAAATTTCATGAAATCCTATTGCGAGCGCTTGGAAGCTAATCAAGGGCTCGACTCGGATGGTAGGTACATCTCTATCAGCTAAGTATGTATACTGATGTCTTTCTAGAACCCGAACAACCTACCACATACGTATGGACTCTGTACTTCCAAGCCCTACACTACTCCTATCTAGGTTTGCACGAACAAGCCGCCCAGCTCCTCGAACAAGCCATTACCCATACCCCTACACTCCCCGAATTGTACATGGCCAAAGCGCGTAACCTCAAGCGTGCCGGAGACTACATTGGCGCAGCCGCAGCTATGGAAGCCGCCCGCGCATTGGATGGACAGGATCGCTTCCTTAACACCAAGTGCGCGACATATGGCCTGCGAGCGGGAGATATCGAGGAAGCGCAAAGGTTGTTTGGGATATTTACCAAGAAGGATGCGCTTACTCCAGGGAACGATTTGGAGGACATGCAAAGCTTAAAATATCTGCTTGAAGATGGAGAGGCACGGTTTAAAGCAGGGAGGTTTGCAATGGCGCTCAAGCGGTTCAGGGCGGTAGATCGGGTAAGTCTTCGTGGCTTCACATATGCCTGATGATGACTAAGTAACTTCGCTGAAGATATTCAGTGACACCTACGAGGACCAGTTCGACTTCCATGCATACTGTTTGCGACGATTCACACTCGTATCCTACCACCAGTCAGCGAACCCTCCCTGGCTATAATCTGTCGCTCACGAAACGAACAGGCTCATTGCATGGGAAGAACGGCTACGGGCGCATCCCGCATACACGCGTGCTGTCCTTGGTTCTGTCAAGGCAGGTATGCTGCAGGTCCTTACCCACACAAGGCTCATTACCCCGCATGTAGATATACATTCGTCTCTCCGATGAACCCGGACTCGCTGAAGAGCAGACAGCTCCTCGTCGGTAATCCATGCTCGATCTCGTGGGTTGCGCTGACATGGTAGGCAGCCCCTGTCAACGAAGAAGAGAAGAAAGCTGCCCAAAAAGCGAAGAAGAAAGCGGCGAAAGCCAAGGCCGAAGAGACCAAGAAAGGTTTGCAAGGGTATTGATCATTCCTTCTCGAGATACGCTAACACTGTAGCAGAAGACGAGAAGGAGGATGCACCCGTCCACAGAGTGGACGACGACCCTGACGGTCACAAATTGATCAAAACCATTGACCCTTTGGAGCAAGCGGCTAAACTACTGGAGCCTCTATTAGATCTTCCGCACAACAACCCGAATATCTGGGTGGCGATCTATGATATTTCCATACGACGAAGTATGTGGCTCGCTTCTTGATTCCCGAGCTTGCTGACATCAATTAATAGAAAAGTACCTACAAGCCCTCCGTGCCCTCGAAAAGGGATATCGACTTGCCCCTTCATCTGGCCAGCTTCATCGGCGGATCATGCATTTCCATTGTACTAGTACGCCGAGTCCTCCGTCCTCCGGGCTACCCCTCACCTTTGATTAGGCCCTTCTTGGGGGGCTGTGCCGGACGCGGTACTGGAAGTGTTGAAGGCGGGACTCGCACGGTTCTACCCCGATGGCCTTTCACCTAGTGTCAAGAACTCGACCTACCTCCAGCAACATGGATCAGAAGGGCAAGCTATCCTTGCAGCAGCTTGGGTGACACAACCAACCGGCGGTTCGTTGGAACAAGCGGAGGAGACGCTCTTTATGGTGCTGCAGGACGATGTTTCGTTGAGTCCCAAGGTAGCCATATGCTTCATCTCATGGTATTTGGTTGCTTATCATGATTAGGTGGCTCTCGAATGCGTCGAATTCCTTGAAGTCTCAAAATCGTCACGACTGGAGGAGCTGCGTCAAGGACTACAAAAATGCTTCCTACTTTCCACTGCTTTCCTATCCACGGAGGAACAGGCAGCACTCAAGCGTAAGATTGGGGGACGGTTGGAGACCACCCCTGCAGAAAGCAACTTGACCGAGGAACCCTTGATCGCCAGCTAAGTGCTAGTTACTGCGGAGAGTCCGTATAGGTGTATCTCTTCATAAGAGCCAGCACAATCTTTTGGCCATGTCACTTCGACAAAATATTTGAACTGGTGTGGTTCAAGCTAACTCAAAATACATATTTATGAAACTTAGAAGTACAGCGATTTGTGCATGAAAAAGACCAGATGTCGCAAGCGCTCATTCAGGCAAAGGTGAAACCTCTTCCTCATCGCCGGGTTCATCCACCATTTCCTCGATCCCCTCCGACTCGTTAGGCCATCCGGGCGAGGGTTGTTGCGGGTCTGTTGGATCCCTTCGACGTCCTTCGTGAACATCTAGCGCGTCGAAGAAGGACAGCATGGCAATCCAAGAAAAGGATTGGTGCCCAATTTCTTCACTCCCGTAGAACAACTTCCAGGCAAGCCAGGATCTCGCTACCCAATGCCTGACTTTGACGCGTTCCCCGTTTCCTCGCAGAGCTGCCAGCACTCTTTCAACAAGTACGCCTGTAATCAACCGCATCCGGGCTCGAAGGTCATCTTGCAGTCTTCTCTCCGAGGCTTGGGACAAGTGGACTCCCACAAAAACCTCCTCTTCGGTGAGTGGCTGGTCGCTGAGACTGTGGAGGGTCTGGATTGAAGCGAGTTCGCTTTGGTACTTTGTTGATATCCTTTGAAGTTCCTTCTCCCAACCAGATCGTGCCGTCATCTCGAGGATTGAATTGAAGCCCGATTCTGGGTTAAAGACTTCACGGAGGCGCCGTTCTAATATGTATAAGAATGGGTGCTCTTGAGGTTCTTCCCCGTCCATAGAAAACTGTTCTGTCGAGCGCGGCGCCTTCTCTTCAAGCTTCACTTGTCGAAAGAGTTTTCCGATTACTCGAGCACTCTGGTAGTGCATCGTGCTGCTTTGTGTGCTGGCTTTACGGTTCCAATCTGGTTTGCATTGCGCACCGAATTTAGGTATTTCCTTGAAGTCTACCGGCTGGCCACTTTTTGAGAAATCTACCTGAAGCGCAGAATGAGATCCTTCTGTGGAACGACAAATAGGTGTGGCGTACCGCTTTGGAATGCAATTCGGCTAGCTTCATGCACTTTGGATCGTCGAGTCCTTGGGGGCTCTGATCCGCTGCGAAAAAGGATTCAGGAAAACATCGGGCCACAAACACGGATAGCACGTACCGATGATAAGATGGTTTGTTGCAATGAGGCCCAGACGGTCGTGTAATATCCAAGAGATTATGGTGTCAATGAGGTCGCCAATTTGAACCTCACGTGGAAGCTTATAGGGAATGACTTTAGGGTATTCGGCAGGCTCGTGGGCTCTCTTGGGGAAGAAAAGTGGATCACAGATGACTTGGAATAAATCCTGCCCTTGGCCATCAGAAAATGTCAAGGCAAGCAGGTGCAAAGTGGACAAACACCGTCAAGGTCCCCGCCTCCAAGCTCGGCTAAAGGATACAGGTTAAAGTCGACTGAAACCTCAGCGGCTCGTCAGGAACTTACATGCGGGTGCACGCGATGCTGACAGAAGGCCTTAGAAATGTGCAACTATCCGGAGAGCTGCCTACCTGTGACAGAGAAGACGAGACAGTTGAGCAGAGGCTGGATAGCAAACGGGGAGTCTGGAGGTGGTTCCCCTATGGCGTAATGTCGTTGAACTGACCAGTCGGTGAGTAGCGTGTTGAAACAGGACCTTCATATACTCACTATCGCCTGGATGGACTGCAGGCGATCGCGAAATCCAAACTTCCCCTTCGATGTATTTTGGTTCAGAATCGTCGACGTTTTGGATTGCAACTACGGGACCTCGTGAGAGAATACCGTTTTACGGAAGCAGAATACATACTAAACACTTCAGCCGGCTTCAGGTATCCATGGACATCCGCTACTCCGACGAGTGTGTAGGAGTTTGGGAGGGGGATGCGGGCTCGATGCTTCACATCACGCTTAAGATGCACGAGGATTGCGTCACCGACTCTCTCGAAGAACTTCGTCGCAGGCCGTGAATCTTGGAATAAGTCTCGGTAATGGAGGCCGCCTTTGATGAGGTGACATAACAGCCTATTAAACTTGAATGGGCGGCCCAGCCCGTATTGTTCCACGATTCGGGCGAGTGAACCCAGAGCGATCGTACATGCTCGACTGGCATCCATCAGGACTTGATACTGAGCGCTTACTATGGCCTCGTGGTCAACGCTGAGATGATCAAGTATCATGGCGAGAGGGCGATTCAAGTAGCAAGGCGTCGGGTACAGGAACCATTTCGCGACCTCCACGTCGTACGGATCAAGTGCTGACTTCTTGAACTTGATCATGCTGTTGCGTAGCCTGATTAAACGCCCTCTCAGGGTGTGGTTTATTGCGACAACGCCTTTGGCCCCGGCTATACGTATCTACCGCTTCGTAAACAGTCGAATCCCAAAGCTTAATGGATTGAGGGAAAGTTACCTGAAAAGCAACTGGGGTGCGAGGGAGAGACTCGCGAGGACTATTTGGGTTCAGTGCGTGCCACAGTGCGTACCACACCTCATCCGCAAGTTGTTGAGATATATCTCCTAAGCCGTCTGTGAAAACAGAGTCATTACGTTCGATGTCCTCGACGTCTTCCTCCACCTCGTGAGGTTCCAATGTCACAGTAGGGTCGGTTGCAGATAAGGCTTGTCCCATACGAGCCAAAAGCTTCGCGGGCTGGTAGACAAGCTCAGGTTTGGGCTCCGTGAAGCAGCCAATTGAAGCACGAATTGACTCCCCAGTGTTGCTATCGAATGGTTCGAGGAACCACACAGCATGCTCGCGAAGAGACGAATTAGAGCAAAGTAGAAATTCGAAATGTCGCCCCCCGACAGTGATACCATTGCGCAATGGTTCGCCAATGAATGTTTGCAAGAATCTCTCCAAGTCGGTGTTGCGATCCCATTTAACCTGGACACCATTCTCATCGGTAAAGTGAACCCGAATGAAGTTGTTCCAGTATTTACGATCGTAACTTTGCTGGCTTGTTAATGGCTAGCGACAACTGAAAAGTGAACAACTCACCGTCGGATAATGCGGTTTCCTTGGTCAAGAAAGGGACCCTGGAGTCGCTTGGATGTGGGAGTGAGAGTTACACGGTGACAACTAAACCAGCCAAGTTTGGTCTCTGTCGGAAGTGCACCGGAGCCTGCGAGGTTGGTTGTGAGATGTTCCTTGAAAGTCATAAGGATGTCACTATCTAGAAGTGCTGAGTCTCTTGAGATAAGATGGGGCTGTTGCGCAAAGGACGCCATGGCATTTGCAACCTTCGAGGGTTGTGAGGATTCGTACTCCTTGACTATTTCAACCATCATCTGCAGTTGATGGGGATCAAGGAGGCCTCTGAAGAGCATGGACTCGATCTGGAAAGCAACGGCAAAAGGGAGAGCCCGCATGTGACTTTCCAGCACGTGATAGCGTCGATTAAATTGGTCGAGGTCGAGCTTCCTTCCATCTAGACGCACATTCCAGTCTCCGAAGGTGCGTAGACCGGCGGTTTCTAGCATTTTCTCAAGGGACCCGATGTGGGCATCATGCAGGACGACGCGGAGTGTGCGGTAGCAATACGGCAGTACTCGTGCATGGCTAGCATTTAGACCCGTCAGGCGTACGCCATCATGGCGAGTGACGTTGTCTTCAAAGGCCTGTAGTCGCGGAGGTCGGGGTAGCGCTCCTTTTCCTCCAGGATACTGTTCGAAAAAAACGGAAGAATGTAGATGGAAGATCACTGCTGGTCGAAAATCGCTGCATCGTTCCACAGATTTGATATGGGCATAAGGAATCCTAATCAAGTCTGTGCTATTTTCGCTTTTGGAGCGGTCTTCGAGCGCAATAAGAATTGTTTGGAGTTCGTCGGCAAAGTATAATGTGGTGAGCAGGTCGCCGTGTTGCGAGCCGTCGTACTGAAAGTAGACGTTGAATACTTGCTGAGGTCCACCTATTCCACCAGAGGAAAACCCTTTTCGGCCCCACTCCAACTTGAACACTTTTAGGTCTTCCTCAAAGGCCTTCCTCCGTTCCATCACCCGATCGCGTTCTTTTCGAGGGACATACGGACTTTCCAAGATTGCATTTCTGGTCGTGCGGTCCATCTTCTTGTGACTCGTCATCCATTTCTCGAACGTCAACTCGTTGCCTCGAACGTAGACGGGGTTGGTGCTTAGGCGATCCAGAAATGTAGTGAAGTGAGCCGGAAGGTACAGCGTTCCTGTGCCTTTTAGTTGCCCACTTTTGTAGTCTTCAGGCAAGATCAACTCGAAATTTTGGGGACCGTTTGGCCTAGAAGGATTGGAATCCTATCTCGATGTTACAGAGAACTCGATAGTAAGACGCTGAAATGTGACGCACATAATCTGGCCGTTGTATCCACATTGGGATGGCTGCATGATATGCTTCAGCGATCGCCTCTTCGACATCCACGGGATATGCCTCGCGAGGGATATTTGAGACTCTGAGCGTCCCCTCCCTCCAAAACGACATCGAAACCTTCAAGGACAATGTTGTGGTGGAGGTCAGTCACACTCCTTTGTTGTCCTCAGCCTTTCAACCACACCGATGCTCTTCTTTATACTCCCGTGCGTTGAGTCTAAGCTTGGACCGCTGTACTGATACGCCCCCTCATAGATTCTTGTTGGTTTTCGTAAGCACCGTATGTGGCCAGGTGAACACGACACAGCCGGAACACCTGCAGCAATTGGTCTGCCATCCGTTTGGAGAGTGCCAACCATGTCCCGAGGACTCTGTGAGTAATTAGAAGGCCAGAAATTTTAGTTCTCTAACTCCACGCAGCTCTCGGAGCCGTTCTGCTACCCTTTTGGCAACCGGTGGGAAGCGGCGCTGTCTATAGCCTTTTACTAGGCACTGACATTTAATCAGCCAACTTGTCCACTGCCCGCCACCGAATTCAGAAAAACCCGATGTTCATGTGGCGCACCCTCACCTCATGAAGGGGGAAATACCAGCATGGCAGTCCTGCGGTAGGATAGTCTCACAAGAACGGGCAGACTATTGGGAATTTATGGTACCCACGTCATGCTTTTCTCCCCCGTGCGTAGTAAATAATGATCTCGCACAGGTTGCAAATATCGCGTTTGCAGCAGCAGCACTCCTAGTATTTTACAGACGTTCTCGGTCATTGATAGCACAGCAGGAACGGACACTGGCGGCGAGAATAGGTGTCCGGAGACCCTGGTGACGATGGCGGGCCACCTCATGATATTCGACCCTACGTATAATCACCTCGATCTCAGGCTATGTAGCATAATTCACATAGATGCTGTTAATACTCGTCTTCATCCTCGTCCTCCCATCCACCACCGATACCACCATGAGCTGGAGATAATTAGCATTTGGGAGTGACGGTGATTGTGGAGAGTGCATACCGCTCATCAAATGATCGTAGATCTCTGAGTAATCAAACTCTAAACCGTCCACAAAGCAAAAGTGGGTCCCGCAAATGCACCTGTACGAGAAGTGAGTGAATGTCTATAAAACTAAGAGAAACGTTTACGTGATATGGTTGCAACCGTCAGTTTTCTCAACTACAACACCACACTTGGGGCATGTTTGAATCTTGATAACCTTGTTCTTCTCCAAGACGCGAAGGAGTCGGTGCCTTTCTGCCCATCCGTTCTCATTGTTGGCTGCGCGCGCCTCTGCTGCCTCACGTTCGAGCTGAGCCCGAAGTGCCTCCGCTGTCCTCTGACACTCCTCGCAAACAAAATCTCTGATCTCGGGCAAGCCAGCTTGCGCACATGCCCTCTCAACAGCACGCTTGGCAGATCCACAAGCCATACACCATGCGTAGTACCAGGCTCGATCGTCCAAGGCTACGCGCAAGTCACCGAGTGCCAGCGCTGGTTCGTTGTACTTGGTCATGATCTTGGTCGTTGGGCGGCGTCGACAGAATGCACAACGAAGTTGAGTAGGGTTGAGGAGATGGCCAGCCTTAGTGTCTCCGTACCATTGCTTCAAGCACTCGGCCTCTGCTCTTTGCTTGCACTTTGAACGCCCACAGGCGGGAAGGAGCGAATGGTATGGCACGTCGTTGAAGCACAGAGCACAAGTTCCTCGCTCGACGTCCCCAGAAGACACTCTGCCTTCAATACGTTGGAGCAACGCGGGGGAGTTGTGGACATGTTTGCCTCCGAGGGTGAGAGGGTGACCATTGGGCTGACCAGTGAAGGTGGCCGCACCATACTTGGAGAATAGCTTGAAAGCTGACGAGTTTCCGAATAGGTCCTTCTGAGAGTCGAACCCGAGCCACTCGCGTCCGTTTTCTCCAACAAGTTCGCGAGTGTTTGTTTCGCGAGTAACAATAGTCTTGCGCCCGGCTCGACAGGCGATGCATCGGAAGGTGGCCCCTTCCTTGCGGTACCGCTGGGGAATAACAACTCGATTGGTGCAGTCGGTACATTCGATCCACGGGCAAGGGAGAGCACCGTTGCGGCAATAGTGGCACTTGGGCCTCACGTTGAGAGCATGGGAGTTGATGACAACATATTGCGCACGGCACGAGGTCACGGAGCATTCGACCCAGCAGCTCTGTGAGTGGTCAGTGGAGAACTGCTTCCTAGGTAAGATACGCTTACCTGTTGTTCTGTCTGCTCCTTGGCATGATCGACATCAAATGGGGGTAGGCTCTTCGCTGCTTCGCCCCCATGTCGGAGGGTTTCCTTCCTCGTAATCTCGTAACAACAAAGGCCACATACGTCCTCCGTCTCGGACATGATGGTAATTGACCGCTTCTTATTGCACTTCGTGCACTGGATTTGAACGTCTCCGACCGAGCGTGTCTTTTCAGGGGTCCAAGGGACTTGCGCCTCGAGCTGTGACTCCATGTTGAGTTCGATGAGTCGGTATCGCCGCATCCCTTGATAGACAGCTTCTTCTTCTTCGTTAAGCGCAACACCGGATGGCAGGCCGGTAAGTAGCTTAGCGCACTCATAGCTGAGGTTTTCTGGGATTTCAGTGTTGAGCCAAGTTCCCTTCATTGAGCCGAGAAATTGACGGGCCAGGGTATCGAGGAAAGGAACACCAACGGTCATCGAAAGGGCTGCCATGAGACCCGCGGCACGGGTCGAGAAGAGGGTACCGGGGACAACCAAGTGGGGGAGGATGCAGAAAATATCCTTAGACTTGAGAGATAGAGGGATACTGCGCTGGTTTTCGAGCAAAGTGACATCTTCTTCGACAAGCTGTGGGCTATCGGTTAGGAGCGAGCATCCCGGGAGCCCGATGATGTACCTTAATATGCGTGAGGATGTTCGCGAGCCTCTTAAGCACACCAGGGTAGAGAGAACGAGCAACCTGAAAGAGTCTGATTCACCTCCCCATCTTCACAATAAAGATACGCTCACCTCGAGGAGTTCCGTCCGAGTAAGATTAACGTTCGCGTCCAAGTCAAGATAGAATCGCTTCTGCTTAGGATTATCATGATCGGGAGCCTTCTTGATTAACTCCTCGATTTCCGCAGCAGAGTCGTAGCTGTCTTCCAGCCAATCCGACAAAGTCTGCTTGCGAGTCGGATCGTTCTCCTTTGCGACCTGCTGACTAAACATATTGACAAGTTCATCACGACGAGGGTCCGTCCGATCCTTGCACACCGCGCGCCAGAGCTGAGGGGCTATCATTAACCACGGACGAGGGTACGAGAAGTACGACGAACTCACCGTCCCAAAGACAGCATTATACGTAAGAGCAAGCACGTTGGACGAAATCAAGCCGCGCAGGGCCCCATAAACGACGTCCCTATACGCGCCCTCTTCAGGAGCGGAGAACGCCTTGGCAAGGTTGGGAAGCCGGGGTCCATTCGTCATTGCCTGCACCTCGGCCACACTCGACATCCTGGTCATCTTGGTTCGCTGCGGCTCAGGCGTTTTCTTCCCGCGCATGGGCAAGTATGCCCGTGCACCCTGCTCCTCATTCTCGAGTGGAGGATCAGCGTTCTTGCAAGGCTTGAAGAACTCCACGACCTGGATC
>Ga0307513_10001943_pt1 | contig 29245 bp, 24 predicted proteins | sample 15_EM_MG_FD_202174 | JGI IMG/M metagenome (GOLD analysis project Ga0307513, IMG submission 202174) | Populus trichocarpa ectomycorrhiza microbial communities from riparian zone in the Pacific Northwest, United States - 15_EM | ecosystem: Host-associated > Plants > Roots > Unclassified | place... | reverse complement strand
CAGCCAGCCCTCCGTGGGCAGTTGAATCTCCACGCGGATCAGTTCCTTAGGCTTGACGCGATCCGCCGTCAGGACGAAACATCCCGTCGTACTGAGATCGACTATGTGACCCTCGCACCGCGCCAACACGCCTTCCCAACGCGCGTTGAGTTGCACGTAAACACGTTCCGATTGCCTGCGGTCTGCTCCCATAATTCTTCCCCCTCACAAATTCTTTTCGACTCAAGCTACCATCGCAGGTCGGATCGGACGGACGTTTTGCTGAACGTCGGGTGAACCTTCCGAGTGCGAGTATGTGTCGGCAATAATCTTCTCCGCGCCGCCGACGCTGACGGGACGCGAGAAGAAATAACCCTGCCCGTTTTCGCAACCGAGTTTGCGCAGGAGCGCGAGTTGCTCTTTCGTCTCGACGCCTTCGGCCACCACGTCCATCCCCAGATTCGTCGCCAGCATCAGGATCGTGCGGACGATCTCGATGTTCTCGTTGTTGTCCACCATCCGCATCACGAACGAACGATCAACCTTCAACGTGTCAATCGGGAAACGGTGCAGATAACTCAAACTGGAGTAGCCCGTGCCGAAATCGTCGATGCTCAGTTGGACGCCGAGCGCGCGTAATTGTTTGAGCATCTCGGTCGCCGTGTCAATGTTCTCCATGACGACCGACTCGGTGATCTCCAGTTTCAGACTACGCGGGTCGAGTTTAGTCTCGTCCAATATCTCCTTGACCTGTTCGATCAAGTTGGGCTGCGTGAATTGACGACTCGAAAGGTTCACGCTGATGAAGAGCGGCGGGTCGGATGGGAAACGTCTCTGCCAGCGTCGCATCTGCCGGCACGCCTCCTGCAAAGCCCACTGGCCGATGGGAAGAATTTGTCCCGTGTCCTCTGCCACGGGGATAAAGTCCATCGGCGAGATCAAACCGCGCTCCGGGTGTTGCCAGCGCACGAGCGCCTCGAAGCCGCGCAGGTTGAAATTGTCGAGCGCGACGATGGGCTGATACTGGATGAAGAACTCCTGACGTTCGAGCGCGCGACGCAAGTCAGTCTCCATCTGCAAGAGGTTCATCGCCACGGCGTGCATCGCCTTGTCGAACACCTCGTGACGCGCCTTGCCGAGCGTCTTGGCGCGATACATCGCCGTGTCCGCGTCGCGCAGGATGTCGTCCGACTGGACGTATTCGAGCGAACTCGGCGCGATGCCGATGCTGACGGTGGTGAACACTTCGCGCCCGCTCAAGGCAAACGGCACGGAAATCTCTTTCTGGATGCGCTCCGCGATGGAGATGGCCTCGGTTTCGTCCTGCATGTCTTCGAGCAGAATGGTGAACTCGTCGCCGCCGACGCGCGCCACCGTATCGCCCGGACGTAGACAAGTCTCCAAACGGCGCGCGATGCCGACGAGCAGTTGATCCCCGATCATGTGGCCGAGACTGTCGTTGATGATCTTGAAGCGGTCGAGGTCTAAAAACAGCACCGCGAAAATCTGTTCGGGGTTGCGCTGCATGCGCGCGATGGCGAGTTTGAGGTGATCGACGAAGAGCGTGCGATTCGGCAGTCCGGTCAGCGCGTCGTGGAAGGCATCGTGGAGCAGGCGTTCCTCGGCGCGTTTGCGGTCAGTGATGTCTTGAATCTGGAAGATGAGATGAACCAGCCCCGTGTGCGACTCGCGCACCCTTGAAACGCTCCACAGCACCCACACGGCGTTCCCCTGCTTGTGCCGGTAACGCTTCTCCATCTGGTATGACGGAATCTTGCCTTTGAGCAACTGCTTAATCTGGCTGAGAGCCGTGCCCAGATCGTCCGGGTGCGTAACTTTCTGGAAGTTGGTGGCGAGCAGTTCGTCTTCCGTATAGCCGAGGATGTCGCACAGCGAGCGATTCACTTGCAGCCAACGCCCCTTCGCGGAGACGAGCGCCATGCCGATGGCCGCGAAGTCGAACGCGCTGCGGAAGAGTTCCTCACTCTCCTGCAACGTCGCCACCTGCTGCTCCATCTGTCGCGCCTGCGCGACCGACGCGTAGATGTCCTTCAGATACATGCCGTAGACGAAGTGCGCGATGGCGAGCAACGTCGTCGCGGCGATTGAAGGGAGGAAGCCCGCGACGCCGACGAGTTTGGCGACGACGGCGGCGGAAGCTGCGACCGTGAAGTAAGTCAGACCCGTCCAGATAAAATTTTTGCCCCAACGTTGCCAGAGTCGAGCGTTCGTCGCTTCGTCTTCACTCAAGGCAACGATGCCGGAGTGGATGAAGGATTGCACGAGCGCGATCAGCCCGACGGCGAGGATGAGCGTGTAAGAGTGGTTGCCTTGTGTGAGTGAGTTGACAGCCCCGAAGTTGTAGCGCAAGAGCGAGAGGATGAGGAACGTGGAGGCGGCGGTGATGGCGGAGTTGAACAGGAGTGTAGAGCGTTCCCGGCTGAAGCGTAGAGAGGCGCACAGCGCAGCCATCGCGGCCAGAATCACCGACCCGTCACCGGCAAACAGCAGCATCGCCAAAAAGACGAACGTGTCGGAAAGCGATACCTGCCCGCGAACGTGCGGAATTTTGATGGTGATGCGCGTCCCGATATTGATCGCCACCAACGCCAGCAGCAAAAAAGGGACATCGATCTGCCCGACCGTTAACCGGCAGGCTGAGATGATTAGCGCACCGACGCCCAACGCGATGCCCAACCATTTGAGAGGTTTAGGTAGATTCTGATTGTTTGCAGCGATCATGATGACAGGAAATCGAGGATGCTGTTATGAAGTGAATTTTAAACGCTCTCGCCTGTCCTACCAACCGGAAGGCAGCAACTTCGCGTACAAACTTTATGCCAACTGGCTCGCCCGAACAAAATCCCCGCTTTTACGGTATTCGCCTCCAACCAATCACAAAAGTTCGGTCAAATCGGTCACGCTGCCCGGTCAGAAAGGCTTAATCAGTCGGCAACTTGACCGGATTTTTGTCTCTCCAAGCCCAAATTTTTATCTTTTATCACGCGCGCCGCCATCCTCGCCCGCCCATTCTGGCCGTTAACATCCCAGTTATCAGGAGTTTAGCTTAAAACATGCCGGAATACTGCTTTTCTAGTTTTTACTTGCTTTAACATTGTTGATGTTTTAATATCTTTTCGCGCGGATTCAAGCCTTTCCGCACGTTTGCCAACCACCCGCCCACTAGTGCGACCGCCGCTGTCGTCAACCCTGAATTTGCTTGCAGGCCGATTGCAAAATTTATGACAGCTTAAAGTTAGCTCCATTGAATGCGAGAGCCGGTTCATTATTGGAAGATGAAAATCCGGGCTTGAAGCGAGGGGGCGAGGCGCACCGTTAAAAATCGAGATGGCCGAACCGGGAGTGAGTCTATGAGAATTGTTTGCCCCAAATGTGAATTGAAGGGACAGGTTGATATTGCGCCTACGGGCGCGAAGACGCGCGTTGCGTGCGTCCGTTGCGCGACCACCTTCGATGCCGTTTTGGTAGACGGCGAGATTCAAGCCTTTCTGCCACAGTCCGTTCACGCTGCGGCGACGATTGAAAGTGCCGAAAGCGAAGTCAGCGCAGGGGAAGAGATTTCGGCGGCGGGAGCGGAACTCGTGTCCGCGCCGGAGACGCAGCATGAGGATGGGTTTGACGCTTCCCTACAGGTCGAGGCGTCGCCGGTCGCGGTCGATGACTTTTCCACTTCGTCGCCGGATTTGATGTCGGTGGCGACCGTCGAAACGGCGCAGGACGCGCCACAGGAAATCTCTCACGAACTCACGCCGCAGGATGTCGAAACGCGTGTGAACGAAACAGCGGGCGACGAGCATGCCCCGGTTGCAGTGGCGCAGTCGTTCAAATCCAACGGCGCGGGCAAAGTCAGCCGTCCGCCTTCTGACGCTTACGGCATGGGCGTGCGCCTGATGCGAGTTTCCCCGGTCTGGCTGCTGCTGGCGGGACTCAGTTTCATCTCCTTCATCGTTTTCTGCAACTGGCTCATCAAGCCGGCGGCACAGCAGGGAGACGCGACGAACCTGATAGCCGCTGCCAATAATCACGCGACCAATCAATCAGCCAATCGCGTCAACGTCCAGACCTCGACCGCTCAATCCCCGGTCAACAGTCAGGTCGCCCAACCGTCGAACGAACCCGGCGTGGCGTTCATCGCTACCGAGGCGAAAGAAGCGATGCCCCCCGTCGCCGCGCCGAGCGTCGCAGCGAAGCCTGTGGTCGAAGAGAAACCGTCGCTTCCGGTGTCTTCGTCCAATCATGCGAACGAGGGGAAGGTGACGATTCAGGTCGGCTCATACAACGCGGCGTCTGAGGCGGAGGCGCGTGTCGCTAATTTGAAGTCGGCGGGGTTCGAGGCGCGCAGCGTTGAGGTTGAGATTCCGAAGCGCGGCACATGGTATCGCGTGCAGAGCGGTCGCTTCGTCAGCCGCGACGAGGCGGAACGCTACGGCAAGCAACTGCGCGACAAGGGCGTCGTATCGAGTTTCATCACGACCGACGTTCAAGAGTAACGATTTTCCGCGACGAGGCTGCAACGGGCTACACACGACGATGTTCGCAACCAAGACCCAAATTCCCTCGGTCAGCCAGTTGACGACCGCCGAAGCGACGCTCTTCTACTCGAAGACGGTCGAGCGATACGCGCGCTTCTTCGACCGCCCCGAACAACGCCTGCGTTTTCTCAACAACACGCTCGCGCACCAGATCGCCTGCAAAGAGAAACTCGACCGCGCGCTCGAAAGCTACACGCTCATCAGAAAGCTCGGCCTCTACGAGCGGGTCAAACGCGCGGGTTTTTACGACCGCATCTTAGACCTCTGGCTGCATCGACACATCTGCCGTGAGTTGCAAGACCTGCTGCCCGCCGCGTCGAGCGAGCGGCGAAATCTGTTGCAACGCAGCAAGGCCAGTCTCACGACACGGCTGCTCTTTCGCTGCTACGAGATGCGCCGCCTGTTGTACGGCGCGACCGTTGCCGCGTGCGTCGTCGCGTTGCTGGGCTTCGGCTACACCGCCGTCTGGTCTGCGCGCCGCGTGAACACTTATCTCGCATCGCGTCGTCAGACCGAACGCCGTTTTAACGCAACTGCGAGCAACCCGAACGCGACCGCCGGGACGAGCGTTAAGCACCTACCCGATTATCACCCGGAGAAAGTCTGGCTCGTGGAGCAACAGGGCAACTACGAACGCTATAGCAACGGCGCGCGCATCCTGACCGACTACGAGACGGCGAATCACACGCGCGGTTATTACGTTCTCCCGCGCAATCAGGGCACGCTGGTTAAGACGGGCGGCGGCGTCGAACAGAGCATCCGCCGCGACCCGGTCGGCATCGTCTATCACACTTCCGAGAGCGACATGCTGCCCTTCACGTCCGACAACAACGCGTCAATCGAGGTGCGCACGCGCGGCCTGCTCGAATACGTGCGGAAGAACAAATCTTACAACTACCTGATTGATCGTTTCGGGCAGGTTTACCGCGTCGTGCGCGACACGGACGCGGCGCATCACGCGGGCAACTCCGTGTGGTCGGACGACGCGGGCGTCTACGTCGGCCTCAACGAGAGTTTTCTCGGCGTCTGCTTTGAGACGAACAGCAAGTCCGATTCGCTCGACGAACAGTTGACGGAAGCCCAACTCGTCGCGGGGCGACTGCTCACACAGGTCTTGCGCAGCCGTTACAACATCAACGACGCCGACTGCGTAACTCATGGCCTCGTCTCCGTCAATCCCTCGAACATGCTCATCTGCTACCACCACGATTGGGCGCGCAACTTCCCCTTTGAAGCCTTCGGCCTGTCGGACAAATACAAAGTCGCGCCCGCGAGCGTCAGCGAGTTCGGCTTCACCTACGACGAAGAGATCATGGAAAAGCTCGGCGGCGACGTATGGGCGGGCGTGCGGATCGCCGAAGAAGAGTTTCGCCGCCGCGCCGAAGGATTGAGCCTCACGCCCGAAGAGATGCGCCGCCGCATGCGCGAACGCTATCAGGAAGAGATGAACCTGACCTTGAGACTCCGCACCTCGCACCCGGCGGAAGCCGAAGCGAGTCGGCAGACGAACGACTCGACGCCCACACCCGCGTCGCGCCCCAACGCGCGGCAAACTTAAACGACCGGAGGGTCGCTACCACCACACACACGCTGTTTTAAATCTGCGCCCGACCGTCCGCGACCAGTTCACGGCGGAAACCACCGGGAACACGCCGAGCGCGCGTTCCCGCCAACCCAAAGGAGAAATGAAATGGAAGATAAGAACCAAGTCAACGCGAATAAGGTTGAAGCTCCGAAGCACGAAGCGGCCAACGTGAAGACCGGCGCGGTCGGCCTCGACATCGGCACGAGTCGCATCGTGATGGCCGACGGCTCGATGCAGAAAGACACGCGCACGCAGTTGAACGCCTTCGTCGCCGTCCCCAGTTCCGAGATGGCGGAGAACGTGCTCAAGCACAAGAACATGGTCTACGAGCGCAACTGCAAGAACCTCTACGTCTACGGCAACGACTCGAATTTCTTCGCCAGCTTCCTCAACGTTGACGCGCGCCGCCCGATGCGCGACGGCCTCTTGAACGCGCAGGAAGAGATGAGCAACCACATCATGCAACTCATCATCCAGCGGCTCGTGCCGCGCGGTCGCGGCAAGGAGATGCTCTATTTCAGCGTGCCCGGCAAGGGCGAAGGCGTCAACGGCAAACTCGTCTATCACGAAGCCATGCTGCGCAACTTCTTGCAGACGCTCGGCTACAACGCGCGCTCGATCAACGAAGGTCAGGCCGTCGTCTTCTCCGAGTTGCAGGAGGAAAATTTCACGGGCATCGGCATCAGCTTCGGCGGCGGCATGTGCAACGTCTCAGTGTCATTCATGTCTATGCCGATGATCACGTTCAGCATCCCGAAGGGCGGCGACTACATCGACCGCAACGTGACGGAAGTGTTAGGCGAAGCCAACACCACCCGCGTGCGCATCGAGAAAGAGGAGAACCTCGACCTCTCGCGCCAGCCTAAAGACGACCTCGGACGCGCGCTGCACATCTACTACGAGGACATGATGCAGAGTTTGATCGAACGGCTGCGCACGGAATTCAACGCGTCGGGTCAACTGCCGAAGATAGATCGTCCGATGCCAATCGTGCTGGCGGGCGGCACGGCGAAACCGGCGGGCTTCCTCCAGAAATTCGAGGGGATGCTGCGCGCCGGCAGCGAGTTCCCCATCGAAATCTCCGACGTGCGTATGGCGAAAGACCCGCTCACGGCCACGGCGCACGGCTGCTACATCGCCGCGCTCTCCGAAACAAAATAGGACTCCGCACGAGTTCCCAAACACATCACCATGAGCTTGCAGGCATGGGGTAAAGGGGTGTTCTCCTTTCCCCTTACCAAATGGCCTGCTTCCGTTACGGCCAGCGTGCGCGCACATGCTGGCCGTAACTATTTAAAGAATTGGTTCATTGATTCATCGGTTCATTGATTCAATAAAGAAATGAACCGATGAATCAATTCTCTTCGCGGTGGTATTCGATGAGGAACGAGAGCATCTGTTGTTGCTCGTCGGTGAGTTCGGTGAAGTTGAGGCCGAAGCCGATCTTGGGAAGGTAGTAACTGACCCGGCCACGAAGCGCGAGCCAGCGTTCGCTCGGCAGCCAGCAATTTACGTAGACGAGTTGTTCCTCCGTGGCGCGGGCTGTGGTTTGAATGAAACACCCGCTGTGGCTGAGGCTGGTGATGTTTCCGTTGCGGGGGCTGTCCTCGCTCAACCCCCAGTTACACGGCAACGCGGTTTTGACGCGCTCCCCGTCTCTTCGATTATCCATATACGTGAGTTGTTGAAACTTCCGGTTAACAAGTCCTAACGGCGCACAGGCGAGGCGGCGCGTGATGCGAAAGATGAAAAGAATTGATTCATTAAGAATTGATTCATTTCTTCATTGAATCAATGAACCGATGAATCAATGAATCAATGAATCAATGAATCAATTCTTAATTCCCTCTTCCCATGTGACGAAGAAGAGGCGGTAGTGATCCGGGTCTTCGAGGGTGACGAAGCGACCGCCCCAGCCCTCGTCGCTCGGCGCGGCGACATCGAGGCCGCGCGCTTGCAGTTGTTCGTAATACTCGTCAACGTCCGTGACGCCGAAAAACAGATGCACGCCGCGCCCGCGCCGCGCCATCGTCAATAGTTGCTCGGCCAGCATGACGCGCAGACGCCCGGCACGCAGCGTCGCCATCGGCGGCTCTGTCTCCTGCGTCAAGGTTTGCAACTCGAAGCCCAGACGTTCGCGGTAGAACTCCACAGAGTCCTGTAAACTGTTGACTTCGAGGAACAGCAGATCGAGTCCGGTTAGTTTCGTCATCTTCAGATCGCCGTGAGCAACGCGTAGAGTCCGTAACCGCCGCCCACTACCGTAGACCAGAACAGCGTCTCCTGCGCCCACGCGAGACGCCGCGCAAGGTGCTCCGGCGCGTAACCCTCGCGTGCGCAGGCGAGCGCGGCGTGCGCCATCCACACGCCGAAGAACAGCAGCGACAGCCCCAGCAGCGCGAGCGGCCACAGGAATACGACGTAGTGAAAACGCACTAAAAAGATCAGCACCACGCCCGCGAACAGGCTCAACAAAGCGCCCGCCAGACGCCCGCCGACGGCATCCGCCCGCGCCCCTTCGGAAGTGGAAGGGATGAAGTCGGGCTGCGTGTAAATGCGCCGGCGCGACGCATCGTAAGTCCCGCGCGCGGCGTCGTAAGCCTCGCGCGTCGCCTTGTCTTTGAGCACGCCCCACGCCTCGTTAATCGCCTTCATCTCCTCTTCGTCGCCGCCACGGTCGGGATGATGCTCGATGGCCAGCCGTTTATAACGACGCTCGATCTCGTCGCGCGCATCGTCGCTCTCCGCGCCGAGCACCGTGTAGTAATCGCGCTTCTCGTCAGCCTCGCCCATGCCTTCACCGTCGTCTCTAAGTGTGCCGGATGAAACTCATACTAACCGCGCCGCGCGGCAGACACAAAGCGGAGGGACAGGTTAAGGGGCAAAGGTGAAACGGGAAGAAACTCACACGCGGCTATTTACCTTTTTCCCTTTCACCCTTACCCTTAGCCCTTCTCCCTTTGTGTTAAGCTAACGAACCTTTAACGATGGCGGGTACACTGTGATGGCTTTGCCTTTCGCGCCGGGCGACGATCTCATCTTCCAACTTGAGAGCGGCTTCGGGTTGTTGCGCGTCCTCGCCGTAGAGGAACGCGGCGGCCAGACCGTCTGGCATCTACTCGCCTACGAGGAATTTTTTCCGGACGTGGAGACGGCTGAAGCCGCCCTCCTCGACGCTTCGCAACTCGGCGTCCGCGCCGCGCACCTTCCGCTCACCGATTACGCGTTCGGCAAGACTCCCGCCGCGCGTCTCGGCAATCGCCCCGTCGCGGAAGATGAACTCGCCGCCTATCGCGCGTGGAGCGCATCCGGCGGCGAACCCTTCGACCGCTCCGCACTTCTCCTGCTCGGGCTGCGCTGAACTATCCCAAACGAGAAACTGAGACGATGAATTTTCAACCCTCTTCGCCGCGACGCTTCTTCCGTCGTTATAACTTCCCTGCGCTGCTCCTGCTCGTCGCGCTCTGTTCCGCCGCCGCACTCGCCGAACGCCGCGAGCGTCTCGTCGAAAACTGGCGTCCGCTTCATTACGACGTGACACTCGCCTTCAACCGCGAACTCAGCGAACTTACGCGCGCCGAAACGAAGTTGGATGCGCTCGTCCTCCGCGACGACCTCGGCGTCATTGATCTGGACTTCGGCGCGCTCACGATTGACGCCTTGAGCGTCGGAGGCCGCGCGGCGCGCTACGAACGACAGGGCGACCGGCTCAACGTCTTTCTCGCACGCCCCGCACGGCGCGGCGAACGCCTGCGCCTGAGCATCGTCTATCACGGGCGACCGGCTGACGGTTTGATCCTGACGAACGACAAAGACGGACGCCCTTCCGCCACCGGCGACAACTGGCCGAACCGCGTGCATCACTGGATACCCTCGCTCGATCACCCTTCGGCGAAAGCCTCCGTCAGATTCAACGTCACCGCGCCCGCGCACACGACGGTCGTTGCGGGCGGGCGTCTCGACGCGCGCCGCACGAACGCCGACGCGACGCAGACTTGGACGTACAGCGAAGCCGCGCCCGTTCCGCCCTACTGCATGGTCGTCGCCGTCGGCGAGTTCGCCAGTCTCCAACCGGGCGTCATGCTCCCCGCGCGACATGCGCCAGTCTCCTACTACGTGCCGCCGTCCGAGCAAAAGTTCGCCATGCAGGGTTTCGGCGCGGCCATCCCGTCGCTCAAATATTTCAGCCAGACGGTCGCTCCCTTCCCTTACGCGAAACTCGCGCACATCGTCGGCGCGACGCGCTTCGGCGGCATGGAAAACTCCGGCGCGATCATTTATTCGCGCACGCTTTTCGACCCGCGCGAGGCCGCACCCTTAAGTCCACGCTTCGGCGTCCGTCGTGGCCTCGTCGAACTCATCGCGCACGAGACGGCACACCAGTGGTTCGGCGACGCCGTGACGCCCGCCACGTGGGCTGACCTCTGGTTGAGCGAAGGCTTCGCCACCTACTATGCCGGTCTGTTCGTCGAGCACGCGGAAAGCCGCACCGCCTTCCGCGAGTACATGCGGCGCAAGGGCGAGGAATATTTCAAGTATGAACAGACGCGCCGCGCGCCCATCCACGACCGCGAGACGGAAGACCTGAACGAACTTTTGAACGCGAACAACTACCAGAAAGGCGCGTGGGTCTTGCACATGCTCCGCGCCGAACTCGGCGACGCGGCCTTCTTTCGCGGCGTGCGCGCCTACTACCGCGCGCACCTCCACCGCAACGCGACCAGCGAAGACCTGCGCGTTGCCCTCGAACGCGCCTCCGGTCGTCGCCTGCGCGAGTTCTTCGCCCGCTGGGTTTACGCGAGCGGCCACCCGCGTTACGAAGCCGCGTGGACTTGGCAGGCAAACACGACGAATCGCGGCGGCGTCTTGACGCTCACGCTCAAGCAGACGCAAAGCGACGGCGCGCATTTCCCAAACTCCGTCCCCGTCGAAATATTGACCGGCACGGTCGCACGCCGGATCAAACTCACACCGGCCACGCGCGAAACCATCACGCGCATCAACTTGCCCGCCCGTCCGGCGGACGTGCGATTTGACCCTGACGAAACGATCCTCAAAGAGTTGAGCGTCCGCCCTTGATCCGGACACGGACGCCGAACGGCACGCGACGAAGCCGCGAAGCGGCGGCAGTTAGAGCAATGTTCAGATGGATGTAGAACAATCGCTATAACTGTAGGGGCAGGGCTTGTCCCTGCCCGTGTGGTGACGTAAGGCGCGGGCAGGGACGAGCCCTGCCCCTACAAGTTCTACTGCCGATTGAAATGTGCTCTAGAAGCCGCGAAGCGACGACAGTCAATAGCCCCGTGCGTCAGCGCGGGGAGCGACAACAAGCGTGAACATACGAAGCCCCGAAGGGGCGGCACTTCACGATGCGTGACTGTGCCGCCCCTTCGGGGCTTCGTCGCGTAATTGTACGTATCAGACCCCGCCCTCACGGGCGGGGCTATTAACTGCCGCCGCTTCGCGGCTGAAATTAACCCTCTTTAATCCGCATTCTGCATCCCGCAATTATTCTTTCTGGCGGAGCGATTCGTCTACGGTGTCCTCGTCGCCCTCGGCCTTGCCGGGCGTGCGTCCGGGGTCGCCCGATTGTTTCTCGGAACCGCCTGATTGCGCGCCGCCGCCTTGCCCGCCCGTCTGCTCGTCGTTCTGTGTTTCGTCAGCCATGTTTCCCTCCCACTCTCGATTGTTTACGCTACGGGCTTGTGAGTATACGGCAACGGCGACAGGCTCGTCACATCAAAAAGGAGGCCGCCCGCGAAGCGTAAACTTCGCGGGCGGCCTCTTCTTCGCTCACGTCTCCGCGCGGTTTACTTACTGCCCGAATCTCAGTCGGTACTCGACGGAGTTCATGAAACCGTTGACCATGACCCGGACGTTATTCGGGTCTTCGTTGATCACACGCAGCCAGTCGTTGAAACCGTCGGCTTCCGGCGTTCTTCTCAGGTAGCCGTAATACTGCATCGCCACGAACGCGCGGTTGAACTCGGAGGCGGCCACCTCGTTCGACTCGACGACGGCGCGGAGCACCTGCGCACGCGTCAGGGCTTGCGCGCCCGTCTGGCCGAGCCGGTTGATCAAATCGGCGCGCGTCAGCGTCACCCTCGACGGCTCCTCCGGCTGCTGCGGGTCTGGAGTCGTGATCTGTTGCAACGCGTAACGATCCAGCAGCGCGTTGACGTAAGCCGTATTCGAGAGGGCGTCGTAACGCGTGCGAAACTCCTGCCGCGCGCTGAAAGTCGCGGGGAAGGCGGCGCGCTTCGCGTACACTTCCTGCTCGGTCGCGCCCGTCACGCTCCGCATGTCGGGGATGATCTCGTCGTAGGCGGGCAGACGGTCAAAGGCCACGCGGTAGAACGTGAAGACGTAGATGCCTTTCAGGCGAAACTCCGCCGAGCCGAAGAAGCTGGACGACACCAGTATGCGATCACAGGCGGCGGAGGGGCTGTTCGGATCGAGGTTATTCACGTTCGGGCAACGGTTCAACACGCCCGACCACGGCTCGCCCGCCTCCGGCTCTCTGGAGAGGAAGTCGAGATAGTGCTGGCGGACGAAGAAGGGCGCCGTAAAGATCGGGTTGGCCGCGCCCGCCGCGTCGTTGTCGGTGATGGTCAGAGTGGCGTTCGAGACAGTGCCGAGCAAGGCCACGCCGGTTGGTTGACTCAGAGTCACTTGCACCGTCTCATTGCCCTCGACGTGCGCGTCGTCCACGAGCGGGACGTTGATCTCCTTGCTCTCGTCGCCGGGAGCGAACGTCACTGTGTCTACCGTCGTGGCGTAGTCGCAACGCGCGTAGGCCGTGCCGTTCGCCGTGGTGCAGGGCACGGCGGCGGGGTCGTCAACGGTCTTGTATTGAACGCTCACCGTGCCTGATTTATCACCCGTGCGCGTGATGACGAGCGTGGCGCGTCCCGCACCCTCGGAGAATTGATAACCGGCCTGAGCGAACTGGATCGTCGGAACTTCAGGCACGACTTCCGGCTGTGTGATGGTGAGAGTCAGCCCCGCGATGGTCACGGTTCCGACGCGCGGCACGCCCGAACCGTTCGACGCAATGGTCAGAGTCACAGTCCCGTTGCCGGAGCCGCTTGCGCCCGAGGTGACGGCGATGAAGCCGTTGTTGCTCGCCGCCGTCCAGTTGCAGCCCGCCTGCGTCATGACGTTCACCGTCAGAGCAACCCCGTAGGCACCCCTTAGGCCACAAAGTTTCACCGGAGTTTCACCAGGCTTTCACTGCATTCATTCACTCGAATAGGTAATAGGAAGGAAATCGGGGCTGTCGATTTTCCGCAGACGGCACTTGGATTTTCTTTACAACAAAACAGGTTGGGATTAAGATGGCGTCCGCTCGCGTCCACCGTTCCGCAGTATTTCAGACCTCTCTAATATCCGAAAATACTGTTGAGCGCCACACTCACGACCCAACCTAGGAGGTTAAAACATGCGAAAACTAAGAGCCTGCATCTTCTCGATGATAGCCGCGCTGCTCCTGTTCGATTCGACGCCACCGGCCAACGCCGTGCCAGCCGCGAGGGTAGCCGCCGTGCGGATATACACGGTCTACAGCCATAATTGTTTCGGCCCGGGGTCTGTAGTAGCCGGCGAATGGACGCGCGAGTGCGATGGCACCTGGATCGGCTGGGGCTGGAAGCCGGGTGAGTACAGCTGCTCAAGGTATGACCTCGAATACGGCGACTTGTGTGAATTTGAGTAGCGCCGTCGTTTCAAGATAACTACACATGAGAAGGGCGGGAACGCAGAGGCATCCCGCCCTTCTCATGTGTCATTGATTACCAGAGAAACGCATGCCCCGCTGTGGAGTCTTTAGAGCGCAAAGAAAACGTGCTGCGGTTCAAGGTTAAGTGAGAATCTAAAAAACTTTCACCACCGTTTCACCGCAGCATGTGACTTGGCTCGATTCCCCTTGTATTTGCCTACAAACCTATGGTTTGAGCACGATCTTGATGCAGTTGTCCTGCTTGTTTTTGAAGATGTGATAGCCCTGCGGCGCGTCTTCGAGTCGCATGCGGTGTGTGATGACGAACGAGGGATCGATCTTGCCGTCTTCGACCAACTTCAACAGCGGGCGCAGGTACTTTTGCACATGCGTCTGCCCCATCTTGAAGGTCAAGCCCTTCTGGAAGGCCGCGCCGAAAGGAATCTTGTCGAGGAAACCGCCGTAGACGCCGGGGATGGAGACTGTCCCGCCCTTGCGGCAGGAATGGATGGCCTGACGCAGTGCGTGCGGCCTGTCGGTCGCCAGAAACGCCGCCGCTTTGGCCTTGTCCAGATATGCGTCGAACGACCCGCCGCCGTGCGCCTCCATGCCGACGGCGTCGATGCAGGCGTCTGGGCCGCGCCCGCCCGTCATCTCTTTCAACCTGTCGAAGATGTATTCGTCATCGAAGTCGAGCGTCTCGGCACGGCCTTCGGTGCGCGCCATCTCGATGCGTTCGGGCACGCGGTCAATCGCGACGACGCGCGACGCGCCGAGCAGCCACGCGCTCTTGATGGCGAACTGCCCCACGGGGCCGCAACCCCACACGGCGACGGTGTCGCCCGGTTGGATGTTGCAGTTCTCCGCCGCCATGTAGCCGGTCGGGAAGATGTCCGTGAGAAAGAGCACCTGTTCGTCGTCGAGATGTTCGGGAATCTTAATCGGCCCCACGTCTGCGAAGGGCACGCGCGCGTACTCGGCCTGACCGCCCGCGTAGCCGCCCGTCATGTGTGAATAGCCGAAGAGTCCGGCGGTGGTGGAGCCATAAAGTTTTTCGGGGATGGCGGCGTTCGGATTGGTGTTGTCGCAGAGCGACCAGAGTTCGCGTTGACAGAAGAAACAGTTGCCGCAGGAGATCGTAAACGGCACGGCCACGCGGTCGCCGACTTTCAGATTTTTAACTTCGCCGCCGACCTCGACGACCTCGCCCATAAACTCGTGGCCGAGAATGTCGCCCTTCTGCATCGTCGGGATGTAGCCGTCGAGCAGGTGCAGGTCAGAGCCGCAGATCGCCGTGCGCGTGATCTTGATGATCGCGTCGCGCGGGTTGAGGATTTTCGGTTCGGGCACGTCTTCGACCCGCACGTCGTTTTTACCAAACCAGCAAAGAGCCTTCATTAGTCGTCCCCCTTTTGAAATTGGGCAGAGGGGAAGAGTTAAAGGGGAGAAGGTTAAAGCCGCTAACCGTCTTCTCCTTTTCCCTTTTAACCCTTCCCCTGTTCCCTAACGCCCGTTCCCCTGCGTCTCTACGCTTTTGCGGTGCGCCCGGAAGTCTGGCCTGTGACGGTCGCCGTCTCGCCCGCCTCCATCAGTTGTTTGAAGCGGCGCAGGTCTTCCTCGATCTGCTGTTCGGGAGCTTCGCCGAACAGTTTCGCAACCCACGAACCGAGCACACCCGCAGGCGGGTCGTATTTCAAGACGACGCGCACCTCCGTACCGCGACCTTCCGGCGCGGGCGTGAAGTGAACCGAACCGGCGTTCGCCACCTGCGACCCTTCAAGCGAACGCCACGCGATCAACTCGTTCTCTTTCAGGTTGTAGCTCTCCGCGTCCCACTCGACGCTCGTGCCCGCAGGCCCTTTCGCCACCCAGTGCGAACGCCCGTCGCCCGTGACTCTCACCTCTTCCAGATGATTCATAAAGCGCGGCAGGTTCTCGAAGTTGAGCCAGAAGTTGTACAACTCGCCGGGCGACTTGTTGATCGTCACGCTCTTTTCAACCTTCACGCCGCGCCCGCCCTCGACGCTCACAAACGGGTTGTCGCCCTCATTCTTCGCCGTGTTGACGCTCAACGCATCATAGGCGTAGCAATGTCCGGTCGTGCCGCGATGGACGAGGCTTGCGCCGAGCAAGGCCAGCGCGACGCCGCCGTATGTGCCGCGCGTCAGACCGTAGACGGCGAGCGCGCCGCCGCCGATGGCCGACGCCCAACGTTCGATTTCGCTGACGTTCACGTCGCGCGCGTACCCTTGCGGCGCTTCGCCCCTGTCGATCTGCTCCTGAGTCAATGCTGTCTCACTTGTCGCCATCTTCTTGTCTCCTTTTGCATCCCAGACAGTTTTCGGACAGGGCGCACGCCCGCGCGCCCCGCCTCTGTCCGAAAACGGCTCATGTTAATTATGTTCTCAGATACTTAGTCAAAAACCGTGCCGACCGGAGCAACTGGCCGAACAACGAGAAATTGTAGGGGCAGGGCTTGTCCCTGCCCGCCTGAGTTAACCGACACACAAGAAACAAAAGCACGGGCAGGGACAAGCCCTGCCCCTACAATGACAATTTATCTTGAGTTTGATTAGAAGAGGTAAGTCGCGTTTAGCGTTCGCGTCTTAGCCCGCGCGCTCCTGCAAGCGACCGCCAGCCGCCATGCTCAAAGCGGCGAAGCGCGTCTCGCGTTCGTTCAGGTAACGCGTGAGCGCGTCTTCGAGCGACGGGAGCAACTGCCCGCGCTCGCTCGCGAGTACGCTATAGAGCGGGCGCGGCGCGGCGAGTTGGAGGAAGGCCGTCGGGCGCGCTTCGACCAGATTCGCGTCGAGTCCGGCGTGGCGCGCGGCGTGGCGCGCGAGTTCCGCCCAACTGATCGCGCCCTCGTTGGCGAGATGCCAGATGCCGCGCTCGCCGTCGATCAAAAGATCGAGGCTCGCGTTCACGAGGTCTGGAACGTAAGTCGGCGAGATGATCGCATCATCCGCCGCGACGAACTTGCGCCCCTCTGCCAGCGCGCCGAGCGCGACCGTGATGAAGTTGTACTCGTCCCACGGGCCGAAGAACGCGCTCGTGCGCACGACGAGCGCCGACGGCAGCAACTCCGACACGCGCCGCTCGGCCTCCGCCTTGCTCCGCCCGTACACGTTCAGCGGCGAAACCTCGTCGCTCTCGACATAGGGACTTTTCTTCGTCCCGTCGAAAACAAGGTCTGACGAAAACGTGAGTAACGCCGTGCCGCGACGCGCGCACGCTTCGGCCAACGTGGCCGCGCCCTCGGCATTCTCGCGCATGCACTTTTCCGCCTCGCGCTCGGCGTCGTCAACGCGCACGTAACCCGCCGTGTTGACGACCGCCCACGGCTCAAACTCCGCGAGCGCGCTTTCGACCGAACGCGCGTCGGCGATGTCCATCTCCGCGCGCGTCAGCAGGCGGTAAGAGATGCCGCGCCGTTCGCACAGGCGCGCGAACGCGCGACCGAGCGTGCCCGTCGCGCCGTTGATGATGAGCGGTCGTGCGTCTCCGCGTCTCATGTCGAGTCCTCGTTTCGTCGTCGTCTTCGTCGCGGGCTGCCGCCGCACGGGCGGATACTGCAAACGATCCAGACGCCGCCACCAACCGGGCGAATCGAGCGCGGGATGTTCATGCTCACCCGTTGCGGCGAGGTCGCGGAGCATGCGCGCGAGCGCGGTCGGGCGCGGTTTCCCGCCCCGTACGTCGAACACGCCCGGCTCGTACCTGCCCGCGCAGCGCGTCAGCAGGCTGCACCAATCGAACGCGCCGAGCAGCGACCACGCCGTCACCGCGCGCAGATCGACGCCATCCGCAAGCAGCGTGCGCGCCGCGTCCCACGCCTCTCTGAACCAGCGTAGCTGCTCTTCGCGCGTACAACCGAGATGCACTTCCGTCACCGCGAGCGGAATCTCATAACGCTCCCAAGCCTCGCGCAGGAGCACGCGCGGTCCCGCCGTCCCCTCGGCGCAAACCCGCACCGCTTCCACGTCGACGTAACGATGCCGCCCGTTCCCGCCGACCATGCGGTCCGGATAACGTTCGACGCGCTCGTCTATGAAACGCTCGCTCGTCAGATAGTGATTGATGCCGATGATGTCGGGCGGGCAGGGATTTGCCGCGAACCATTCGAGGTCCGGCTCCCGGATTCCGCACGCGCGCGTGAAGTAGTCCCACAGCGGGTGCTCGCGCGTGATGCGCCCGCACAACAGATCGAGACTCGCCCAGCGACGCACGTTCTCAAACTCCGCCTGATAGCGGAGAGCGCGCGTGCTGAAAGTTTTGCCGAGGTCTTCGGTCTGGATAAGTTGCGCGTGCGGGTTGATCTCGCGGATGGCGCGCATGGCGAGAGCCGTAGCGCGACACTGGCCGACGAGTGCGCGCGCGAACGTCGCATTGTCGCGCCCGTGCGGATACCAGTGGCCGTAAAGACCGCTGAAACGCGCGGTCGTCAGCGGTTCGTTGACGGGCGTGTAGGCGTCAACCCACGGGTAGCGTTCGGCGACCGCGCGCGCGTAGTCCGCCAGTTGAGTCGGGAAATCGGGAGCGACGAGGCTCGTGTGGCGCGGGCCGCTACCGTGATGGAGCAGCCCGACGATGGGGCGCATCCCCAGTTCGCGCAGGCGCGCGAGGCGCGCGTCAGGCCAGGTCCAATCGGCGCGTTCAAGGTCTTCCGGCGCGGTGCGTTCCCAGAGGACGGGATAGCGCAGAGCGCGCACGCCGAGTCCGGCGAAGAGATCGAGGTCTTGGATGCGTTCGGCGTGGCCGTTGCGCTCAAGCTGATCGTAAAACTCGTCACCGACGCGGTTGACAGTACACTCCACGCCAGCCCACAGCTCAAGCGCCGAGGCGGGGAGAGATTCTCCTCGGCTCATGTGGTGGTTCCCCCTTGTCTCTGAAGTATCTACGACTGCGACACGCTTTCGTCGCCGCGCCCGCCCGCGATCTTCCTGTAAGTCGTGAGCGCCTGCGCAACGACCTGATCCATGTTGTAGTACTTGTAAGTCGCCAGACGACCGACGAAGTAGACGCCCGGCGTTTCGTCCGCGAGAGCTTTATACTTCGCATACAACTCCGCGTTTTCGGGACGCGGAACGGGATAGTAAGGGTCGCCCTCCGCGCGCGGGTATTCGTAAACGATGCTGGTCTTGCTGTGCTCTTGCCCCGTCAGATATTTGAACTCGGTGATGCGCGTGTAGAGATTGTCGTTCGGGTAGTTCACCACGGGCGCGCTCTGGTAGACCTCCGTGTCCTTCGTCTCGTGCTTGAATTCGAGCGAACGATACGGGAGTTTGCCGTGGCGGAAATCGAAAAACTCGTCTACCGGACCCGTGTAGATCATCTCTTTGTACGGAATGATGCGCTCGATGTCGCGGTAGTCCGTGTTGAGCATGATCTTGATGTTCGGATGATCGAGCATGTTCTCGAACATGCGCGTGTAGCCGTGCAGCGGCATCGCCTGATATGAATCGGCGAAGTAGCGATCATCGCGGTTGGTTCTAATCGGCACGCGCGCCGTGACCGACGCGTCCAACTCGGACGGGTCGAGTCCCCACTGCTTGCGCGTGTAGTTACGGAAAAATTTCTCGTACAACTCGCGCCCGACGCGGTTGACCACAACATCTTCGGACGTGCGAATCTGCTCGCGTTTCTCCGCAATCGAGTTCAGGAATTCTTCGACCTGAAACGAGGTCAGGTTCAACCCGTAATACCGGTTGATCGTGTCGAGGTTGATCGGGATCGGGAGCAACTGGCCGTCCACGCTCGCCAGCACGCGGTGCTCATACTGCCGCCACTCCGTGAACTGCGATAGGTACTCGAAGACCTCGCGCGAGTTGGTGTGAAAGATGTGCGGCCCGTACTTGTGGACGAGCACGCCCGCGTCGTTATAGTGATCGTAAGCGTTACCGGCGATGTGGGGGCGGCGGTCACAAACGAGCACTCGCTTTCCGGCGACGCGTGCCAGCCGCTCGGCCAGCACGCTCCCGGCATAACCCGCCCCGACTATCAAATAATCAAACATTACTGCTTCTCTCATTCCTTCCTACTTAATCGGCAGCCGTCGCGCTGCTGCTGGCGGTCGCCGTGCGCGCCGCCACGCCCGACTGCTTGCTCGTCGTCGGCGCAGGTTTCGGATGCTGTGCTGCCGCCGCGATTGTCGCGCGCCGCGAGGCGGCGACTTCGCCGATCAACTCGGCCATCTCGCCCCAAGTCCGATCCCACGAAATCTTCGCGAGAAACTCGTCAACCCGGGCGAGCCACGCCGAGTCGTCCACACGCTCGTCCATGCCGATCTCGGCGGCGGCTTTGACGAACTCCGCCGCGTCGTCTGCGATGCGCACGAGCCCGAGTTTACCGTACGGGCGCACCACGTCGCGGATCGAAGTGGAGACGACCGGGCGACCGGCGGCCAGATATTCCGGCGTCTTCGTCGGGCTGATGAAGCGCGTCGAATCGTTGCGCGCAAACAGGAGCGCGGCCACGTCCCACCCGGCCAGATAGGCGGGCAGTTCTTTATAAGACTTGCTGCCGAGATAATGTATGTTGGCGCGGCGCGGCAAGTCTGCTTCGTTGATCTTCACGACCGGACCGATGATGACGAAGTTCCAATCGGGACGCGCTTCGGAGATGGCGTCCAGCAGTTCGATGTCGAAGCGTTCGTCAACCACGCCGAAGAAACCCATGCGCGGGTGCGGGATGTTCGCCTGATCCGCCGGGTCTGCCATCAGGTTGCGCGCCTGCGCGAAGTGCGCACGGTCGATGCTCGACGGGAACGCGTAGACGTTCGCGTGCTGATCACGCTTGGCCTCGTAGAGACTCTGCCCGCCCGTGAAGACGAGATCGGCGCGGCGGAACAATTCGGCCTCGCGGTCGCGCAACGCGCGCGGCGCGTTTTTGAAAGCCGAGAGTTCGTCCATGCAATCGTAGACGGTGGCGAGCGGTTTCAAATGGCGCGTCCAACCGAGTGCCATCGGGGTGTAGTACCAGAGCACGTAATCGCGTATCTGATGTTCGGCGAACAGTCGATCAATCATCGCCTGCTGAATCGCTTCGACCGCCACCTCGTTCGACAGCCCTTCGGGCAAATGCGGCACGACGACATGCACGCCATCTTCGCGCTCGGTCACATCGAGCCGCGAAGGCCCCTGACCGAAGATCGGTTCTTCGACGAAGAAGACTCTGCGCTGCTTCGCACAACGACTCAAGAGGTGCTGCGGTCTTTGATAAACGAAGTCCCAACGCAGGTGCGACAGGCACACCAGATCGGCCTCAAAGTTTTGCGCAGACTGTGCCGCCGCGTTCGCCTGTGCGGCGCGAGCCTTCGGCGTCGTGCGCGCCTGCAAAGAGATGACGTTGCCGACCTCATCCTTAACATGGCGTCCCGTAATCTTTTGCGTCGAAGTCTCGCCCGCCAGTTCGAGGGGAAGATAATTTTTTTGATTGCGACTCATAGTTTCTCTCGTAACCTCTTTCGGAAAAATGGCACACGACGAAATTAAGACTTTCGCCTTCTACCTTGCTTGAACATGTTCGACTCCGTTGGAGTAACCGAACAACCTTGAAGTGGAAACTTAGCCTTAGCAGTTTCTACCGGGCATAATGGCTACATATTAGAGCAAACGCCATGCCCTCGCACGCCGGGGTTTGTGAGTAGGTCAATGCGTCCGCACTGAACCTGTAATTACGGGGGAAAATGAATCTCGGGGAAAAATTGACAAGCTGATCATTCGACTCATTAAACGCACGCATATGACGTTTATTGTACGGAAGACGAACGTCGAAACAGTCACCATGTCATGTTTTTTTAACGCTCTACTTTTATCAATACGGGGTTAACTTGAGCTTACACAGAACACGCTCGCCTTTTCAGACTAAAAGAAAGGTGAGCCGTCATCTCTGGCGCACCCACCTTTCCCCTCCCCCCATGTTCGTTAAAGCCGCCGAGGTTTCAACTCAAGTCATCAACCTCGCCTTGCGCCTCGATTGAGAGCTTCGAGTTTGAACAACAATCGCTCTCACCGTGCGACGAAAACTCTTCAATGAATCACCACCCGAAGACTGGCTCGGTCTAACGAAAAGATCGTACGGGCTTCACTCGCCACCCTGAATCGATCCGGTAAATTTCTGCTTGTTAGTCTTCGTTAAGTTGAATGCGATTATAGGTTTCGAGCAAGCTCGGGTCTGTACGCGTTCGTACTAAATTTATGGAAAAACTGTGTTGACTTAGAAGCTGCAAAACTTCATTAAATAGCGTGAAACGCCGACCGAGATTCGCTTACACCATGTGTTCGCGGCAGCCTGAAAGATGTTGGATGTTCGTACTTAATCGTACAGACGGAAGAGTTCCCGACGCTTACAATGCGCGTAATCTATGCGTGAAAGAGCCTCCTCTTTCGGGGTTGCGGGCACAGGGAAGAAGCCCGCAACCCTCTTCTATAAAGCTGAAGGGTCTTAACTATTAACCTGCTGTTCGCCCTCTGCCCGGATTGCGGAACTGAGTCGAATTCCGCATCGCCCCGGCGAACTCCCCTGTCAGGAGACTCCACAGATGAATCCACGAATTAACACAGGCGCGACGATCCTCATCGCCGAAGATGATGAAGACAATCGCTTCACATTGAAAGTGCTCTTGGAGTTGCGCGGATACCGCGTGGTGACGGCTTCAAACGGTCACGAAGCGATTGCCACCGCCGAGCGCGAGCGTCCCGACCTCATCCTGATGGACTTGCGCATGCCCATCTTGAACGGCCTCGCCGCCACGCGCCAACTGCGCCAGCACAGCGATAGCCGTTTGCGCCTGATTCCCATCCTCGCACTTTCGGCCTACGACCCGGCGCAGCACCGTGCCGTCGCCATCGCCGCGGGCTGCAACGACTACGTGACCAAACCCATTGACTATGATCGTCTGGAGAAGTTGATCGAAACTTTCCTGCTCGCCCGTACTGCCCCCACGATGCCGGACGCCCCCACGCAGGCCGAAATCCTCTTCTTGTAAATCATCCGGCGGAGCGATCTCTTTTACGCTCGCCAGTGTAGATGCCACAGTCAGATCGTGCGCGACACGCCTCCAACGCCGGAGCGGGAGACGCTTCGTTGATCGCCTTGTAATGCTTCGTCGTTAAACTCCAACTCCGCGCCGGCTGCTCGCACAGTCAGGCGGCGTGCCGGTCCGGTCCGCGAGTTATCTTGCGTGAGTTTCTACGGCTCGACGGTGTTATGATTGAGCCGCTCGAAGGGATGATTTGAAAATGGGAATGCCGCCCACAGCAGGACACGTTTTGTATGTCGAAGATCACGACGACACGCGCGTGTTGATGACGCTGATGCTGGAGCGGGCGGGCTTTAGAGTGACCTCGGTCGAGACGGGCGCGGGCTGTCTGGAACTGGCGCGAAAGAGCGACCAACGATTCGACATCTACCTGCTCGACCACACTTTTCCGGACGCGTCCGGCGTCTCGATCTGCGAGTCGCTTCGCCGGTTCGATCCGGCAACGCCGATCCTCTTCTATTCATCACGCGCCATGCCACAGGAGAAGGAGGCCGCACTGAAGGCCGGGGCGCAAGACTATCTCGTCAAGCCGAACGACCTCTTCCACGTCGCACAGCACGTCGCCAAATGGATCAAGTCGAGCCGGCGGATGGCAGACCCGGCCTGACGGACGAAACGGTCAGGGTCGTTCCACACTTTCAACGGCGAACATCAAGAGACGAAACAGTGAGGGCGGTTGCTGCGCGGTCTGTAATCACGCGCGGCGGGCTTACTGTTTCCGGCGTGAACCCGTCAGATGTTTCGTCGGGTCGTCGGTGACGCTGAAGTTCGGAGAGACGAATTCCGTGGTGTCGGCGGAATTCAAGAAACGAGGTTCGGCGTCCGTCTCCTGCCCGCCCAACGCCGCCGGTTTAGTTTTCAACGGCGTCTCTCTTCTCACAACTTCCACAATTTTTTTGCTCAAGAAAATGCCGTTGAACATAATCCCGAGTCCGACCAGAAATGGAACTACACCGGCGATCCAAATGCGGCTGAGAATCTCGCCGTCGCCCGGCTGATTTTGACCACTCCGGATGATGCCATCCATCAGGAAGTAGAGGAAGATCGCCGCGCCGAGTCCGACGCACGAAGTGATGACGCCCGCCTTGATTTCGTTATAGCGTTTCACCTCCGGCGTCACGCCCTTCTCACGCTCAAGATGGTGCATGCGTCTTTGACGCTCCTCTTCCGACAGGAACATCTCGGCGACCCACGTCTTGCTCCAATCGAATTTATCGCCCATCTCGCGCGACGCCACCGCCTGCCGCACGGCCTGCAAATTCGCGCCGCACAAATTACAGAACTTCAACTCTTCGCTTTGATTCGCACCGCATTGTGGGCAGAACATAATGAACTCCTGTCGATCAGTCTCCCTCAAGATACGAAATTATAGACGGAAGGTTCTTACTTTGAATAGATAATCTCACGCAGTTGCGGCAGTCGGACACTCAGACGCGAGTGCTATTACGTCTCTCCACCAAACGAAAACGGCAGCCAACTCCGGCTGCCGTTAACTCTTGATTTTAATAATCGGGGCGAGAGGATTCGAACCTCCGACCTCTCGGTCCCGAACCGAGCGCTCTACCAGGCTGAGCCACGCCCCGACAAACTGTGCAGGCATTCTAGGTGTGTCGTGCCGCCATGTCAAACTTGCACGTCGCCCGCAGCCTTGAGCTTCGCCTTCTCGCGCCTCGATTTGAGGTACTCGAAAAGCGGCGGCAGCAGCGACAGGGCGACGACGACGACGACGACTTTCTCGATGTGATCTTCGAGCCGGATGCCGAAGGCGCGCTCGACCACGCCGCCGAGGAAATACCCCGCGAGCAGCATGCTGAAGACCCATAGGAAACCCCCGACTACGTTGAAAACAACAAATTGCCGGTAAGGCATCCGCGCCGCGCCCGCGACGATGGGCGCGAAGGTGCGCACGATGGGCACGAAGCGCGCGATGATGATCGTCTTGCCGCCGTATTTCTCGTAAAAAGCCTGCGCCTTTTCGAGATGGCTCGGTCGGAACAGCAGCGACTTCCGGCGCGAGAAGATGCGCGGCCCGAGTTTCAGCCCCGAATAATAGCCTACGGCGTCGCCGACGACCGCCGCGACGAACAACAAACTCAGCAGCAACGTGATGCTGAGTTTACCGCTCGCGGCGAACAACCCCGCCACGACGAGCAGCGAGTCGCCGGGCAGGAAGAAGCCCACCGCCAGCCCCGTCTCGGCGAAGATGATGAAGACCAGCCCCGCGTACGTCAGCGGCAGCCCTTTCGTCGTCAAAAACTCGATGATGTTTTTGGGATTGAGGTAGTCTTTAACGTGATGAAAAAATTCGTATAGCGATTCCATAAGATAAGTTTCAGGTTGCAGGTTTCAGGTTTCAGGTCTGAAGTCTTTAACTCGAAACCTGCAACCTGAAACTTGAAACTATGTCTGTTCCGACCAGCCGTAGCGACCGATGAGCGGGACGAAGGCGCACGCGCCGTGGTCTTCGCGCGCGTAACCGTCGGCGTTGCGGATCACGCGCACGAGACGCTGCGCGTCGCGCCGCTCGCCGACGGGCATCACGAGCCGCCCGCCGACTTTCAACTGTGCCATCAGCGGTTCGGGAACATCGGGGCCGCCCGCCGCCGCGAGGATGCCATCGTAGGGCGCGTGCGCGCTCCAGCCGAGCGTGCCGTCGAAGCACTTCACGGTGGCGTTGTAGATGTTGAGGGCGCGGATGCGCGCCTGCGCCACGCGCGCGAGTTCGCTGATGCGCTCGATGGCGAGGACGCGACCGGCGAGACGCGCGAGCACCGCCGTTTGATAGCCAGACCCCGCGCCGATCTCCAAGACCGCGCTTTCGTTATTGAGTTCCAACAACTCGGACATGCGCGCGACGATGTATGGCTGCGAGATCGTCTGGTTGGCGGCGATGGGGAGCGCGTGGTCGCCGTAGGCGTTGCCCTGCAAGGCTTCGGGCACGAAGTAATGGCGCGGCACTTCGCGCATCGCTTCGAGCACGCGCGGGTCGCTGATGCGGTAATGACTGCGCAGGCGTTCGACCATCTGGTCGCGCTGGCGTCGGAACGCCCCGGCGTGCGCCGCCGGGATTTGGGATGCGGAACTCAACAGGTTAACGGCTCCGTGTGCTGCAAAAGATGTGTAAAGTTTCAGACGTGCTCGACCGTTCGATCTTCGGCGGGGACAGGTCCGGTCGCGCTGAGCGAGTTCCAATCCTGTAGCTCGACGAGCGAACGGTGGTCCGTCATGTCGCTGCGCATCGGCGTGACGGATACCATGCCCTGCTTGATGGCGTAGTAGTCCGTGCCCTCCACAGTGTCTTCGGGAAACACTTCTTCGCCGATCCAGTAATACGCCTTGCCGCGCGGGTCGATCTTCTCGGTGATGATCGGGCGCGCGTTTTTGATTCCCTGTCGCGTCACACGCACGCCGCGCAGTTCGCCCGGCGGCATGTTGATGTTCAGGAGCGTCCCTTCGGGCAAGCCCTCGGTCAAGACTTTCCGCACGATGTAAGCGGCGAAACTCGCGGCGTGCGTGAAGTCGTAATTTTCGCGCGCGACGAGACTGAAGGCGAGGCCGGTGACGCCGAGGATCGTCGCTTCGAGCGCGCCCGCGACCGTGCCCGAGTACGAGGCGTCGTCGCCCAAATTTCCGCCGTGATTGATGCCGGAGACGCAGATGTGCGGCCACTCTTCGCGCGGCAAAATCTTATGGAGCGCGAGCGTGACGCAGTCGGTCGGCGTGCCGTCCACGGTCCAGTGGCGTTCGTCGATGTGGCGGATGCGCAGGGGGCGCGAGAGCGTCAGGCTGTGCGACGCGCCGCTCATCTCGGAGGCCGGAGCGACCGTGTACACGTCGCCCACCGTGCGTAGAGCTTCTTCGAGTTTGATGAGGCCGTCGGAATGGATGCCGTCGTCGTTAGTTAAAAGAATACGTGTCATAAAAAATCAACCGCAGTTCATTACAACCCAAAGCCTTGAATTATTCAAGGGAGCGCGGAAACAGGGTTTGACTGTTAAAGAAAAGCCCCGCGACGCGTCTGCACGTCGGCGGAGCTTTTGTCACATGAGCCGTCGTCCGTCTAGGCGGAAACGGTGTCTTTCCCGTTGCTGCGACTCAGACCCTTGATCTGCACCGGCGTGTTCTTCTCCACGTCGCCCGCGCCGAGTTTCTGCTTGAGCACCATCTCCTGATAGAGCTTGCGCATCATTGCCGCTTCCTCAGCCGCCGTCTTCGGCCCGGCCATCTCAGGACGGTTCGGACGCTGCAAGTCAACTTCGTTCAGGATGCCCGTGAAGCCGACCTCGGCCAACTCGACGTTCTTGCCCTTCGCGAAGATTTCGTGGCGGCCATGCTCTTTGTACCACTTGGCGATGGTCGCGTTCTGGTGCATCTGCTCGATGATGTTGCGCCAGCCGATGCCCGTGTTATAGGCGCAGAAACTGATCTCGCCTTCCTGCGTGCCGTAAGGGATGATGCACATCTCGGTGCGGCGGAAGTCGTAGTTGAACAAATCCTGAAACCACATGCCCGCGATGAAGAGGAAGTTCCAGGGGTCTGAGCGGCGCTTCTGAATGTCCTCGTAGGTGCGGTCGCCTTCGACCTTGCCGTAGGACTTGCCCGACAAACCGAACGACTTGTCGAACTTCTTGAAGATGTCCACCAGAGTCAGACTCTGCGGCGCGCCGTAAGGCTGGTAATTCTTCAAGAGCGCCAGGGCCATCATGATGTTCGAGAACCACTTGCCGCGCCCTGCATCCGTAATGCCCGTCATGTCTTTGACGAGTCCGGGGATGTTCAGAAACTCCGGCACGGGCTTCATCTCTTTCGTGTTCTTATTGATCATCACCGCCGTGCCGACGCCGCAGTTCGGGTGGCAGCCGCAGGAAACCTGACCCCATTCGGCTTCGGGACCGTGGACGAGGTCTGCGAAGTCCGCGAACGCGCCCATCAACGAGAGCGGGAACCAATCGCGCGTCGGCTCCGTGATGCCGACCTGCTTCTTCACGTCGTGCGCGAGGTGCGACAGCGTGTAACGCTGCGCCATGCGACGCTCGTCCGTGATCTCCTCGTCGCGACCCGTAAACGAGACGGGTTGGAACGAGATGAAGGCGACTTTCTTCGGATTGTCGAGCGCGAAGCGGATGACCGAGCCGACCTGATCGTTGTTGATGTTGTTGACGAGCGTCGTGACGAGCACGATCTCAACGCCCGCTTCGTGCAGGTTGTCAATCGCGCGCAATTTCACGTCGAACAGGTTGCCGACCTGACGGTGCGAGTTCGCATCGTTGCCGATACCGTCAAACTGTAGATAAGCGTAGCGCAAGCCAGCGTCGGCGGCCTCTTTGCAGAACTGCTTCGACTTCGCAAACTCGATGCCGTTCGTCGCGCACTGCACGGAGTTGTAGCCGACCTTGCGCGAATACTTGATGGACTCGATGAAGTACGGCGAGATCGTCGGCTCGCCGCCCGAAAACTGCACCGACATCTGGCGGCGCGGCTTGATCGAGATGGCCTTGTCGAGAATGTCTTTCACATCGTCGAAGCTGAGTTCGTGGACGAAACCGACCTGATTGGCGTCCATGAAGCACGGGTCGCACATCATGTTGCAGCGGTTCGTCAGATCAATCGTCAAGACCGAGCCGCGACCGTACTTGATGGTGGACGAACCGTGATTGTGCAACTTCTCGTCGTTGTGCGCCTGAATATCACGACCGGGAAACTGCGCCTCGATGTGCTTGAGGAAAGACGAATCCATCGCCATGATGTCTTCGATGTGACCGTGGACGGGACAGTCTTTGATCATCCAAATCTCGCCGTTGCGCTCGACGATCTGCGCCTTCACTTCCCCGACCTTCTCGTTGATCAGGATCGCAGGGTCGATCACCTCTTGGCTCAAAATCTTGGCGCGCGCTTCGATGACGCACTTGGGACACAGGCTGTCGGTCGTGCGCGGGAAGCCGAGCGGCGGCTTCGATTTCTGCCACGACTTCAACAGCGGCTTGTCCGACCATTTCGGGATAAACGATTCGCTCGGGCGGTATTTATTGAAAAACTGGATGGTGTTGAACGCGCCCGCCGCGATGGCGGTCAGTCCTCTTTCCACGTGTTTGATGGGTCGCATTTTCTCTTCCTTCTCTACCGGATAAATTTGTCTGACGCGCGGTTGCGGGCGTCGAATTTTCATTTGAAACGCTTACTTGTGACCAAACTCTTTGAAGCGAGAGCAGCCGGGGAGCACTTTCGGGCGGACTGTCGGGCTAGAATCTACCTTCGCCACATGCTAAATGCAACCTGCGGTTGAACATTCAGGCGTGGCGGAGCGATTGATCGGTCAACCCTCCGCCACATTTCAACCCGAACTTTTCCTGTGGAAATTGCCCTCTCTG
>Ga0307513_10001942_pt1 | contig 29261 bp, 25 predicted proteins | sample 15_EM_MG_FD_202174 | JGI IMG/M metagenome (GOLD analysis project Ga0307513, IMG submission 202174) | Populus trichocarpa ectomycorrhiza microbial communities from riparian zone in the Pacific Northwest, United States - 15_EM | ecosystem: Host-associated > Plants > Roots > Unclassified | place... | reverse complement strand
GAACATGTCGGCCACCTTGCCGCCGATCAGCGGGCCGAGCGTCGCGGTGATGCTCTCGGCCGTCGCGGAGACGGCGATACGCATCGGCAGGTCGTCCCGCGCGCCGAATTCCAGGATCATGGTCTGGGCCGACATCATGTAGCCCGACTGCGCCGCGCCCAGGCCGAAAAAGGCCAGGAAGATCGCCCATTCCGCGTGGTTGCCCATCAAGAGGAACGTCGCGCCGATCCAGGTGGCGATCGAGAACAGCAGCACCAGGCGGAAGCCCGTCTTGTCGCCCAGATAGCCCCAGACCAGGTTCGAGAGCGTGTCGGCGCCGAGATAGGCCAGCGACAGGAGCCCCAGCGTCTTGCCGTCCATTGGGATCGAGGCCGAGACGTAGAGGATGTAGAACGGCACCGCCATCCGCCCGGTGCTCGACAGCATCTGGACGATCAGGAAGTTGCGGTAGGCGCGGTCCTCGCTGATCAGCCGGGGAAACTCGCGCAGCCGGTCGCGGAAGCGGCCCTGGCTGCGGGTGGTGGGCGGCTCGGGCTCGCGGAGCAGGAACTGCAGGGCCCAGAGGCCCATGCTGGTCAGGAAGAAGGCGAAGATAAAGGTCACGCCGTAGCCGTTGCCGAACAGGTTCGTGCCGATGAGGTAGCGGCCGGCGAAATAGGCCAGCACCGCGGCGATCGCCCCGCCGGTGGCGTTGCGCCAGGCCTGCAGACGCCCGCGCCGGCTGATCGGGATCACCTTGGCCATCAGGAGGCTGAAGACCACCCGCTGGGCGCCCATGAAGATGCCGAACATCAGCATGAAGAACAGCACGCTCGCCACCAGCGGCGTGCCTTTCAGCAGCCAGCCTGAGATGGCGACGCCGAGGATCGCCATCCGCGCCAGGCCGCCCATCCACAGGGCGGCGGGCATGACCTTGGTGCGGTGCTCGATCTTGGTGGCGCCGAAGATCGGCGAAATGATCCCGCCGACCTGCTGCAGGGCCAGGCCAAGGCCCACGATGGTGTTGGAGCCGGAGATCGCGTGCAGGTAGGCCGGCAGGAAGGTCGGCGCGTTGACCAGCCGGAAGCCGGTCATCCCCAGCATGCCGTGCAGGTAGTTGCCGAGGTAGTTCCGCTTCAGGTTGTCCCAGACGAACTTCTCGTACGCAGCCTCGCGCTGGGCGAGGTTGGCAGCGTCATCGGCGACCGCCTCGATCGCGGGGATCGGAAACTCAGGTTCGGCGTCCATTGTACCACTGCCGCCTGACGGGCCGGTCTCGCCCCGCGCCGCGGTTCCTTTGAAATGCAGCCGTTGAAAATCGAAGGCGCGCCGGCAAACTGAGGAGGATATTGCGGAAGCGGGCGGCTCGGGCCGAGCCGCCCGCCGTGTCCTAGAACCGAGTGGTGACCTGCACGGTGATCAGCCGCGGAGGGCCGGCGATGGCCTGCACCGTGCCGGGCTTGCCGAGCGGCTTATCGGCGGCAAGGTTTATCTGGTAGAGCTTGTTGAAGATGTTGTTGCCGATCAGGGCGACCTCCCATCCGCTGCCCGGCTTGAACAGGCGGATCGAGGCGTTGGCCACTTCGTAGCTAGGCGCCGCGGTGTTCGGTCCGCGAAGGTTGAGTTGGGTCCGGTCGTAGCCATAGACATCGGCGCCGAAGGCGACCCTCAGATCGCCCCCCACCGGCGCCTCGTAGTTCGCGCCCAGGTTCCAGGAAAATGGCGGTCCGCCATACCTTTCACCGCTCAGGTCTTGCCCGCCGGCAACACACCCCTGCGCGGCGGTCTGGCCGCCGAAACAGGGCGCCCCCGTGTAGTCGAGGAACTTGAGCTTGCTGTAGATGAACGAGCCGTGCGCGGTGAGCGCATCCGTCACGCGGAACACACCTTGCGCCTCGAAGCCGCTGTTACGCGACGCGTCCGCGTTGTGGATGGTAAAGGTTGTGGTGGGCGCGTCGAAAACGATCACCTGCAGGTTGGTGTATTTGTAGCTGAATGCAGTGACATCACCGGTCAGCCGGCCATCGAGGAACGAGCCTTTGAGCCCGACCTCGCCGCCCTTCACCTTTTCGGGCAGATACTGAAGCGCCCTGTCTTCGGCTGCGGTGTTGCGCGTCGTCAGCGTCCCGCCGGTTTGGACGAGAACATTGGGCAGGGTTCCCGGGTTCTGGGCGCCTCCCGACAGGTAACCTGTCTTGTACGCGCCGTAGAGCGTCATGTTGCGTTGCGGGTGCCACGTAAGCGTGACCTGGGGCGAGACGTTGTTGCTCGTTTCCTCGGGCGTATAACGCACGCCTTGAGGAGAGAGCGGGTTCCCGCGGCTGAGGGGGCCTAGGACGTAGTCGAAGCGGTTGAACACGTTGCCGAGATCGGTCTTGTGCTTCTCGTGCGTGTATCGCGCGCCCCCCGCGAGCTCGAGGTTTTCCAGGATTTTCCAACTGATTTCGCCGAACACCGAGTAGGTGCGGTTCCGGTTGATGGCCGTGACCGCGTCGGTATTCCACATCCCCACGTACTGGCTTGGCGCGGGGGCGAAGAGGGGGAAGTTCGCCGGATTGAGGCCATTGAAGGGCCCGAGCGCCGCGATCTTGTTGGTGTTGTACATGTCCAGGTGCTCGTCCTGGAGGAAGCCTCCGGCCGTCACATTGACCGGCCCGTCGAAGGTCGTGACCGCCCGGAATTCCTGGGTCAACGACCTGTTCTTGTTGTCCTGGTAGTCGACAGCCTGCGCATAGACAGTGCCATCGAAGTTGTCGAAGTCGCTTTGCACTTGATAGAAATATCCGCTCACCGAGGTGAACGTGACATTCGGCATTCTGTAGTTCAGCGTCAGCGTGGCCAAGCGGGCGATGGAGTGGTTGTAGGGCAGGTCGTCGTGGGGGCCGGGGAAGAAGTTCGCCGCGATTTGAACGGGAAGAATGCCCCGGGAGATTCGGCGGTTCAGTTTGCAGTCGCCAAATGGATCGAGCCGACCACCGGCCGCAGGCGCGGAGTCACCAGCAGGGCAGCCGACCGTCTCTGTCGTACCGGCCCCAGCTCGATCGTAGTAGTCGGCATAGGCCATCTTGAAGGTGGCGTCGAAGGCGTCGGTCGGCGTCCACCGTACGGTGCCACGGACGATGCCAATTCGCGTGCCGGGCAGGTCCGTAGATCGCGCGCCCGGCAACGTGAATGTGCTCTCTCCGGCGAACGGGTCGGGGATCGCAGTGGCGACGTTCTTGACGTAGCCGCCGGCCATGCGGCTGTAGCGCCCGCTGATCCGCACTGCGAGCGTGTCGTTGACGGGGAGGTTCACGGCGCCTTCGAAGGCCGACGTGTTGGTGCGGAACTCGTAGCCACCTTGGAGATAGCCGCCGAACTCCCGGCCAGGGTTGACCGAAGTCAGCGCCACCACGCCCGCGGGGCTGTTCTTGCCGAAGAACAGCGCTTGAGGCCCCTTGAGAACCTGCACCGACTCCAGGTCGAAGACCCCGATGTCGATCGCATGACCGCGGGTCAGCGGCATCCCGTCGATGACCAGGGCGACAGGCTGCTCGGTGCCATAGTCGCCGGCCAGGTTTCCAACGCCTCGGATGGCCAGGGTCGCGCCGCTTCCGCCACCGCCTGCCCGAACGAAACTGACACCAGGCAGCAGCGCCCCGATCGAGCCAAGGTCCTTGGCGGAGTACTGCTCCACGTCCTTCGAAGTCAGAACAGTCGCCGCCACCGGCACGTCGATCAAACGCTCTTCCTTCCTACGCGCGGTGACCAGGACCTCGGCCACGGTCGAGGTCGACGAGGCGACATCTGCGGCCTGGGCGAGCGTCGGCGCACCCAGGATGAGAACCTGGAGCGCCGTGCCGCAGAGAAGGGCGCCGGTGCGGAATTTGGGTTTGGGCATCATCAGTTCCCCCTGAGTGCGCGCTGTTTGGATGTGCGAACCGGGGGGCATGGACCGAACAGGCCGCCTATGGGCAGGCCTATAGCTTTCTTGGCCATTCGCTTTCCTCCCGCGCCCGGTCTGAAGCCGGTGAATCGGACGATGCGCTGCGCCCGAAAACGACAATACGTGCTACAATCGGTGGGCAGGCGACGGAGTCAAGCTTTTTGCATCATGTGGCAGATTGTGCGGTCGTGTCGTGGCGCCAACGCCGCGTTTCGTCCAGCAAGGTTGACCCGTGCGACACGGGGGCGATCGTGTTACGTTGACAGGGCGAACCGGCCAGGGGCAAGAACGTACACGTGGCAATTTCAGCGACAGCTAAGTCCAGGGTTCGCGTTGCGGTTCAGCCGCCCGCACCTCCGCTCGCGCGGCGCAAGTACGCCAGCGCCCAGATGTCCGATCGCAAGGCGCGCATCCTCGCCGAGGCGCAAGCCATGCTCGACGAACTGGGGGTCGACGCCTTCACCATTCGTGAGCTCAGCCGTCGCGCCGACGTCGCCCAACGCACGCTCTACAATGTCTTCGGGAGCAAGGAAGACATCATCGCTTCGGCCATAGAGCTGCATTTCAATTCGCTGATCGAGGCCACGCCCCCGGATGTCTCCGAAGGTGGTGTGGACACCCTGTTCCACCGCACGAACCGGACCGTCGATGTGATCATTCGCCTGCGCCGGTACGCAGCGGCCATGGTCGGAGTGTTCTTTGCCCCGGGCGCAGACCCGAAGATTCACAACAGCCTTGTCCGGATCTGGCGCATAGGCGCCGCCAACTGGATGGATCAGCCGGCGGCAAAGAGCCTGCTCGTGAAGATGCCCAGGGCGCAGATCGATGTGCTTGCCGCGCTGCTCCTGAACGCCGCCTATGCCAATATCGGCGACTGGGTTTCAGGGCGAGTCTCAGAGGCGGAGTTTCGCCGGCGCTACACGGTGAATTCGCTGATGATCGCGCGAAGCTATCTCAAGCCAAGAGTTCGCGCGGAGGCCGATGAGATCATTGCCACAGCGTTCGCCGGCGGGAGCGACGACCCCGCCAGTCGCTGACGCGCCGACATCGCCCAGCTAGCCGACCACAAAATTAACACGTATGCTACTCTTACGCATGGGAGCGGATCGACGGCCGCCCCGAAACAAATGCAAGGGTAGGAACTTCATGGACATTCGAGGCAAGAACGCCATCGTCACAGGCGCCAGCGCAGGCATCGGCCGCGCGACGGCAATAATGCTGGCGACGCGAGGCGCCGCGACGATCGTCCTGGCGGACATCGATCCAGCGGGTCTGGAACGCGTCAGCCGCGACGTGGCCCAGGCGGGCGCGAAGGTCATCACGAAGGTCGTCGACGTCAGTCGGTATCAGAACGTCGTCAAGCTGTTCGAGGAAGCGGACGCCGAAACGGGTGGTCTGGACATCGTCCACAACAATGCCGGTATCATGACCGGCTTGCCGGACTTTCCCGATACCGTCATGTCGAAGATGGTGGCGGTCATCGAGATCAACCTCATCGCCATGATGGTCGGGACCCGGATGGCGGTCGAACAGATGCGTCGTCGCGGCAAGCCCGGCGTGATCATCAACACCGCCTCGGTGGCGGCCTTCGGCACCATGCCCGCCGACCCCGCCTACGCCGCCTCGAAGCACGCCATCCTGAATTTCAGCCAGTCCTGCCTGCCGCTGGCCGAGCGCTTCAACATCCGCGTCATGGCGATCTGCCCCGGCATTACCGACACGGCGATTGTGCCGAAGGACGCCCCCTGGCTGCAGCCCGCGCTCGAGCGGGTGAAGATTCTCCAGCCGGACGACGTCGCCCGCGAGGCGTGCCGGATCGTCGAGGACGACTCTCTGGCCGGCGATCAGGTGACGGTGCAGAACGAACAGGTCGTGCCCGCGTAAGCTCCAGGCCATCCGGGCATCCCCCCGGATGGCCCGCCTCGGAGGCCTATTCCGCGGCCAGGACCTGGCCCACTTCCGCCAGGCGGGGATCGTTTGGGTAGATCCACTCGGAGCCGATGACCTGTTCGACCCGCAGCTCCTGCGGGATGTTGTCGACGCCGATGATCCGGTCGGCCATTTGGTTCCAATGGTAGATTCGGGCTTCCTGATAGCTGAGCGGAACGCCGCGGAACCCTGACGACTCCATCGACTTCTGGATCCACGCGCCGAACTCGGTGTCCTCGAGCAGCACCTGGGCGAGCGTCTCGCCGTTGTTCACCGTCCACATATCGGGTGCGGGTGCGTCGCCCCAGTCGGGCGCGACCGTCCAGACCTCGAACCGAGTCTTGTTGATGCCGTTTGGCCAGAACATCAGCGGCGGAATTCCGTACTGGCTGATCGGCGCCACGAAATTCGGGAACAGGTTGTAGGATTGGGTGCACGTGCGGCCGATCTCGCCCACGGTCTCGATCTCCGCTCTCGCAGGGGCGCCATACGCTAACGCCCGTGCGGGACCGTCGGGCTCAAGTTTGGGACACACCATTCGCGCGTGACCATTGGCGTAGAGGGTGTTCACGTTCTGACGGTCGTCCAGCATCGCCCCCACCGTTGTCGGGTGGATGTTCTTGATGTGATAGACTTCCATGTTGGCTTCCATCGCGACCTTCCAGTTGCAGTCGAGATCGAAGACGTGTCGCGCGGCGAGCCGGCACCTGTTGAACTGAAACTCCTGCCAGTCGTCGGCGATCGGTCCGAGCCAATCGAGCAGGCTTGGCGCGGCCTCGTCGAAATTGACGAAGACGAATTTGCCGAAAAGTTCGCACCGAACCTTGACGAGCGAGCGGCAGGACAGGTCGAGGTCCTGGAAGTCTTCGGGTGACTTGACGGCCAGCAGCCTGCCGTCATGGTCATAGGTCCAGCCGTGGTACTTGCAGGTCAGCAGGGGGCGGCGGCCACTCGTTTCGGTGACGATCGGCGCACCGCGATGCTGGCAGGTGTTGAAGAAGGCGTTGACGCCGCCCGCGCGGGTGCGCACGAGCAGCACGGGCTGCCCGGCGTTTTCCCACAGGCGAAATGAACCGGCCTCCGACAGTTCGTCGAGGTGTACCGCGAAGAGCCAGGCCTTTCCCCAGATGTGCTTCTTCTCCAGCTCGAAGTACCGGGGATCGGTGTAGCGGCCGGCGGGAATGTCGGGCAGCTTCGGAAAGGCCGCCGGCGGAGCCTTACGGGCCTTCTCGTACGCCATCAGCGTCCGCAGGTTTTCGATCTCTCGCCGTTCCATCTGATCTGCCTCGCTGCCGCTGCATCGTCTGTCCAAAATTCTAGCGCATGCTGCAGTCTTTCAGTAGCTGTGCAGAATGACAGGGGTGTAGGGCGCCTGAGGTGAGCGGTTGAAGATCGACCTGCAGGAACTCATCGCCGAACTGCGAACGACGCCGGACCTACGCTTGGCGTCGGACATCCTCCGCAGGTCTGCGGCCGTGGTCGGCATGAGCCACGTTGCAGTGGTGAGCGACGTCTCACACCCCGAGGCGCCTAGCGACGAGGCCGGTGAAAGCCTGGTTGAACTCCTGGGCTGGCCCCGGGCCTTCATCGACGAATGGCTACAGCGCAACTATTCCGCCAGATCTCCGGCGATGGTGCGGGCGCGGATGGAGCATCTGCCGTTCGCCTGGTCGACCCACGGTGTCGCGAAGGATCCTGGATCGATCGCGTTGCAGCGGATGGGGATCACGGCGGCGATCATGGCGCCCGTCCGCCTGCCTCGGGGGCGCTTCGGTGTCCTCGCCTGGCTGGGACCGGTCGACAGCAGGCTGGCGATGCAACTCGCCCACGACTTCGGTCCAGAGCTCCTGCTGCTGGCGCACTACTTTCTTGACCTGGTGCGCCGCGGCTCCGAGGCGCCCCCCGTGCCTGAGGATCTTGCGCGTTTGTCGCCGCGAGAGCTGGAGTGCCTGACGCTTGTGGCCAAGGGCGCCTCGGACCGGGCTGCCGGCGCCGAACTGGGCCTCGCGACCCGGACAGTGCGGTTTCACCTGAGCAACGCCGCCCAAAAGCTCGGCGCGCAATCGCGAAGTCATGCGGTCGCGCTTGCAACCCAGCTTGGCATTTTGGGCTCCGTATTCTGATCCGGGGCGGGGCTCGGATCGTCACCTTCGCGGGCCAGCGCGCGGAACGACTCGACAACCCGACCGAAATCTGAAAACTATCACATGTAGCACTTTGTGTCGGAGCGCTGTCGACGGCGCGGCAGACGGCGCGCCCATTCGCCCAGCCCAGCGGACATAACGGGCTAAGTCGAGCAAGAACAACTTAGGGGAACCTCAGACATGCGCTTCGTAGCTTACCGGCCATCGGACGTGACCGACCCGCGCCGCAGGTACATGGGCTTGGTGATCGGCGATCGAATTGCGCCACTCATCGACCTAGACGGATTTTACGATGACGTGGCGGGATGGACAGCCCGGGCCCGGAGCATCAGCGAGGGCGAGATTCCGATTTCGGAGGTCAAGCTGGCCCCGCCGGTTCCGCGCGACGCCAAGATCATCTGCGCGGCGGTCAACTATCCGCTGCACGGGGCAGAAGCGGGGCTGGTGTTGCCCACCTTTCCCAATCTCTTCGCGCGCTGGACTTCGGAGATCGTGACCGACGGCGAGAAGGTTCCTGTTCCACTTGCCGAGCACGGTCTCGACTGGGAAGTAGAGCTGGCGGCTATCATTGGCGCACCCGCAACTGACGCGAGTGTTGCCGACGCCGCCAACAGCATCTTCGGCTACACGGTGGCCAATGACATCAGCGCCCGCCGCGCCCAGCGGCAGGCGAGCTCCCTGCCGACCGGACAGTGGGGCCTTGGAAAGAATCCCGAGCGCAGCGCGGCCTTTGGGTCCTTCATCGAAACGGCGGATGGCGTCGACGTTGCCAGCCTCAGGCTCGAAACAATCGTAGACGGCGAAGTCATGCAGTCCGGAACGAGCGCCGATATGATCTTCAGCGTCTCGGACATCATCGCCTTCGCGTCGAAACATGTGACTCTGAGGCCAGGCGACGCCATCCTCACCGGCACCCCCGACGGCGTCGGCGCCGCACGCAATCCGCCGGTCCTAATGAAGGCCGGCGCGTCGGTTACGGTCCGGATCGCCGGGCTGTGCAGCCTCACCAACCTCATCGTGGATAGCAGCCATCGTGGATAGCGCGCCTGGCTCAGGCAGAGCGCATATGCAGCTTGACCACAGCGCAGGCATCGGCGGCGCCCCCACCTTCCAGATCGTTTGAGAAAGACATCAACATGTTGGCTGATGACGACTCCAGACTGAACGAAGCGTCGGACATGAGAACCGGTCAGGCGCCGGATCTGCTGCAGCTAGGCTCGCCGAATACGACGGGCCTTGCCGCCTTGCGGTCACGATGGGCGGACATGCCGATGATTCCCAAGGTCGTCCACGATCGACATCAGGGAATAGACAACTCTTGGCCGGGCTTCGATCTCCGCACGCTTCTGGTCGGCGAAGAAAGCGCAGGCCGTTTCACCATCCACGATGTCATCGTCGCTCCCGCCGCTCGACTCCCACCGCACCATGTTACCCTGAGCGACACCTACCTATGTGTTCTCGACGGCGAGTTGGAATTGACCGTAGGTGGGCGAACCGAGGTTACGCGCGCGGATGGCTTTGCGTATGTCCCCGAGAACACCACGTTTGCTCTCCACAATCGATCGGCGCTGCCGGCCCGGATCTTTCTCTGGCATGCGCCGGCTGGCCCGGAGCGAGCCTTCGCGGCGGCCCATCGTCTGTCGCGTGAGCGTCCCGACGCCGAGCCCGAAGACTTCTACCTGGCGCTCGCCGCGCTAGGCTTCGTCTTTCACGAGGACGGCGAATCCTTGAGCAATGACCGTCGGACGAACGAACGGGGCGCCCGTCTCAAAGTGAGAGTTGAGACATTCGACGACTTCGCGGCCATGCGGGAGGCTTGGGCCCATCAAGCCCCCACGCCGAAGCTCGTCCAGGACCGCAGTGTCGAGCGCGACATCGCCATGCCAGGTCAGGACACCAAAGTCCTCCTGAGCGGCGAAGAGAGCGGGGCGCGCGCCGTGGTGATGCACTACGGCATCATGCCCGGATACCGTGCCCCCGAGCATCATCAGCCCAGCGAGGAGGAGATATTTCTCGTTCTCGAGGGCACTCTCGATCTTAGGGTCGGCAACGTGACGACCGAACTCGGCCGCGGTGGGTTCGGATTTGCTCCTCGATATGCGACGCACGGCTTCTCCAACCCGGCGCCGCAGGGCCAGGCCCGCACCATCACCATCAACTCGCCGGCCGGACACGAGCGCGCCTTCGAGATGGTCGTACGCGAGGGTCTATCCGAGCGGCTGCCCGATCTTCTCGTCGCACATGGGTGGCGCTTTCATCTGGCAGACAAGTCGGCGGATTGAGGCTCGCTCGTTTGGGAAGCTTATCCAGACGATCGACTGAGCCAACCGCGCAACCACACACTGAACAGCCTCAATATTGGAAGAGAAGCATCAATGAGTGACGATCTGGCCTCCAAAGGACGAGAAATCCGTACCCGGCTGTGGGGGCAGTCCGCCTTCGAATCTGCCGAGGCTTATCTTGAGAAATTCGATCCCGGATTCGCCAAACATCTGAACGAGCAGTTGTTTGGCGGCGTGTGGGGCCGGCCAGGCCTTCCTACGGCGGCGCGTTCAATGATCACCGTTGCGGTCCTGATGGCGCTAGGCCGCGGCGCCGAACTTCGGCTCCACATGCGGGGGGCCTTGAACAACGGCGTCACCGAGGCCGAGTTGAAAGAGATCATCGTCCATGTCGGCCATTACAGCGGTGTGCCTACGGCGGTCGAGGGCATCCGCGCCTTCGCAGACGCCACGAACCCGCCGCCATAGTCCTCGCGAATGCTAAATTCGCTGAGGCTAAGGCGCCTGGAAAAAGGGGTTGTCGTCACCAGGCGGCGGGGTCGCCGGCACGAGTATGTCAGGTGAGTAAGATATCGAACTTCCAATAGACCTCACCTATACCCCGATATGGGCGCGCGATGCGCCGATGTTACAGCAATGCGCCATTTTCATCAGGGCAGTTGATAATATAGACGCGGTTGATCATTGCAACGACTGGCGTCGGCAAAGCTCTGCCTTGCCGAAAAATTGGAGATCACATGTCAAATCGCCTTCCGGCCCCCTCGCTCGACCAACTCTTTCGAACGGCCAGGACCTTTAACGAGTGGACCGACCGTCCCGTAGACGAGGCGATCGTGCATGAACTCTACGAGCTGCTGAAATGGGGCCCGACCTCAGCCAATTGTTGCCCCGGCCGGTTTGTCTGGGTCCGGAGTCCCGAAGGCAAGGAGAAACTCGCGGGAATGGCGATGGAGACGAACCGCGCGAAAATCCTCGCCGCCCCGCTGACCGTCATCGTCGGCCATGATCTCGAATTTGCGCGAAAACTGCCGACCCTCCTGAGCCTCCTTCCAGCCGAGCGGATCGCAATGATGCAACACTACCTGTCACAGCCGGCGGTCGCCGAGGTCACCGCAATGCGCAACGGTAGCCTGCAGGGCGCTTATCTCGTGCTTGCAGCCCGCGCCTTGGGTCTCGATTGCGGCCCGATGTCGGGTTTCGACAACGCCAGCGTGGATCAGGCCTTCTTCGCCGACACCCAGATCAAGTCGAACTTCATCTGCAGCCTGGGTTACGGAAAGACCGAAACGTTGTTTCCGCGCAACGCGCGATTGCCATTTGAAGAGGCGGGCCACTTCGCCTGATGACCTTAGAGGGGGGGGGCGTGGCCAAGGGCGCCTCGGACTAGGTCGCCGGCGCCCAGCCCCGATCGGGGCGGGGCTCGCGTCGTGGCCTTTGCGGCCCGATGTGCAGACCGGCTCGACAATCCGATCGAAGTCTGAATATTATCACGCGTAGCAATTTGCGTGGCCGCTCACGCTATTGACCGGTCCAACCTTACGGCGCCGGAACAATGGCGACTGCGGGGAGTGCGAAGCGCAGACGATGGTGGAGGATTCCTTGGACGGCGATTTCGATTTCTTTGACGCGGACTTCCAGAAGCATCCGCACGAACAGTTTCGGCGCATGCAGAAGGAATGTCCGTTCGCGCATACGAACGTACCCTTCGATTGGTACGCGGTGACGCGAGAAGCCGATGTGCGCGCGCTGCTCGCAGATTGGGAGCTGTGGACCAGCAACTCGGGGCCGGGCCTGGCCAACGCCGGCGGCGGTGTCCTCGTCAGCGTCGACCCGCCCGAGCACATCTTTGACCGCCGCCTGATCAACAAAGCCTTCTCGCCATCCCAGTTGCTGGCGATGGAAGCGGACATCGTGAAGCTCACCAATGAGCTGATCGACAGCTTCGTCGAGCGCGGCGAAGGCGACCTGATGGAGCTTCTGGCCATCCCGCTGCCGCTCATCGTGATCGCGCGATTGCTGGGGCTCGACCCTGAGCTGGTTCAACAGATGCGACCGCGCGCGGACATGGTGATCCACCCCGCGACCCCGCCGGGAAAGATCACCCCTCCGCGTCAGGATACGCCGGCATCCCGCTATTTCCAGAGCATGCTGGACGCGCGCCGCAAGATGCATGCCGCCGGCGAGTCGATGCCGGCCGACGTGCTCAGCACGCTCGTCAGCGCGGAGCTCGAGGGGCGCACCCTGACCGACGACGAGGTGCTGGGGTTCATGTTCTTCCTGTTCATCGCGGGGAGCCAGACGACCACCCAGATGATCGGGAACCTCGTGTACCGGCTGCTGCAGAATCCCGACCAGCTGGCGAAGGTTCAGGCGGACCGCTCGCTCGTCCCGCAGGCGGTCGAGGAGGGGCTCCGGTACGACGCGCCCGTGCACGGGCTGTTCCGGACCAATACCCGCGACACCGAAGTGCACGGCGTTCAGATTCCAGCGGACACCAAGGTGCTCTGCACGTTCGGCGCGGCCAATCACGACCCGGAATTCTGGGACAGTCCGGAACGGTTCGACGTGGAGCGACCCTTCCAGAAGACCAAGAACCACTACTCGTTCGGCAAGGGCATTCACTACTGCATGGGCGCGCCGCTCGCGCGGCTGGAAGGCGCGGTCGCCCTCAGGGCGGTGCTCGACCGGCTTCCGAACTTACGCCTTGTCGCTGAGCCTGAGGTCATCTCGGCCTATGTCCTCCACGGGGTCGAGACCCTGCCGGTAACATGGGATGCGCCGCGGGAAGGGACCCGATGAACTCGCCCGACGATGACGCCCCGCGGCTGAAGATTGATCATCAGGCTTGTTTGCGGTCGGGACAGTGCGCCTACCTCCAGCCGGGCCTCTTCGAGATGAACCCGGACGGCGCCCCCGTCGTGCTGACCCCGACGGTTCATGGCGAGCAGATCGATCAGGCGAAGGATGCGATCGAAATGTGTCCCGGCCAGGCCATCGCCTTGCTGCAGGCCCGCCGCGGCTGACAGAACATTGCTCCCGGGCGTGCCGGCTGGTCGCGCGGCTGTCGCGCGGGGTACCGGAGCGGTGGGGACGCGCCTTCGGCCGTCGCAGCCGGGGGCGCGTCCCAGGTCATGCCCGTCAGGCGGCTTGAGACGCGGCGGCGCGGTCACGCTCCGCCAGCAGGCCCCGGATCCGCGCATGCTCCTTGCTATCGAGCTTGTAGCCCAGGAACGCCACTGCGCCGCAGATCATCGCGAACGCGGGAAAGCCAAGATAGAGGAACCCGAGCGTCCTGAGAGCAGCGGTGGAATTCGCCGCGCCCTCGGCGGCGCTGAACCCGGCCGCATCCAAGATTGCGTAGGCGCCCCCGACGGCGGCCGCGCTTCCCGCCTTCGCTGTGGACGCCAGCAGTGCATACACTTGGGCGGTCCGCTCCAGGCCGGTGTGCAGGCGCACGTCGTCAGCGGCGTCTGCGGCCATCGCGCGGATCAGGAACTGTCCCGAGAAGGTCAAGCCTAGGACCGCGATGGCGGGACCAAGGATTTCCAGTCGATTTGGCGGGAGAAAGCCCATCCCCGGGATCACCACGACAAAACCCACGCAAGACAGGATGAGCGCCCGATGTTTCCCGATCTTGCGCGCAACGGCCATCCAGAGCGGCACGCTCGCCAACGAAGACGCGAGATAGATCAGCACGAGCACACTCGTGTTGGTCTGGGAAACGCCATGGGAACGCCAGAAGAACATGAACAGGGAGGTCGACGTTCCGGTCCCGATGGCGGTAAGGGCGTCCGCTGCGACCAGGCGGGCGACGGATGGCCGCCGCAGAATTGCAATGTAGTCCCCGAGGCGCGCTTTTTGGTGGGTTTCCTCCTCCGTGGGGGAAGGTTCTCGGACTCTCCACAGCGCGATGGCGAGGCCTATGGGCAAGGCGAGCGCTATTCCCCATCCCATGAGGTGGACCTCGCCGCCGGGCTCCAGCCCTACGGCGGCGCTTATCGCCGTCGGAGCGCCCAGGATCAGGAAGGTGCCAACGGCCTGCGCCGCGTGCAGCCATGCGTACACCCTCGAGCGCTCGTCATACTGAGGGGCGAGTCGGGCGGCCCAGGCCGGCTGGGCGACGGTGACGATCGAATAGCCGGCGTAGAGCACAAGCAGGGCGAGGACCAGGTAGGCGACAGTCGCGCCGGGTGGCGCCAGGAACAATACCAATGAGCCCGCCGAAATCAGGGCGGCGCCCCCCACGAACCAGGGGCGACACTGTCCCCAGCGCGTTCGGGTCCGATCGATGGCCAGGCCGACCAAGGGGTCGAAACCGATGTCGATGATCCGCACGATGAAGAAGGCCAAACCTACGGCCGCGAGGCTCAACCCGACATGGCCGCTGTAGTAGGGCGGAAGGTAGAGCGAAAGCGGGATGCCAAGTGCGCCGACTGCGAGCGCCGGCGCGACAAAGGCCAGCATCTCCGGCAGGCGGAGACCTGTGCCCGCGGCTCTTCCAGCGCGTTTTCCCGCGGGCGCGGCTTCTGCCGTCGTTAGGGCCACGGCGTTTCCTCATGTCAGCGTTTCTTGTTGGCCCCAACAAGCCGTGAACGACATCGGGGCGCAACCAAAAAGACGCACAGATGGCAATATTGAGTGCGATTAGGCTCCGCGGGTCTCGGCGCGTGGGGGGCGAGGTGCGAGGTTGCTCTCATGGAAGTTGGCCGCTTGGCGCAGGTCCAGCCAGGCGGGCGCATTGGTGTGAAGGTGATGAAGCCAGGTCCGCGCGTCTCGAAGCGTCTGGCCGCGCGTCGTGCCCAACAAGATGATGAGCGCCGCGCCGCACACCCGGTCGACGAGGTCCATGTCCTCGATCTCGCCTACGCACCAGTCCGTCAGGACCGCATATTGGGCCGTCACGGAGAGCTGGATGTAGGCCTCCATTGTCACGCCCTCAGAAAACTGTCGGCGCCGGCGCAGCGCCATGGCCCACGGGGTGATGCCGGTATACGCGAGCTCGCGTATCGCGGTGCGGATCGCTCGGTCTGCGGTAGGTGAGTTGTAGACCGCCATGATGGCGGTTGTGTATGGCCGGATTTCCAGGTTGCGGGAGTGCACCTTGATCGCGCGCTCCAACCTGCCGATGACGCTGACCGGGTCGTGCTGGTAAGCGACCCGCTCGTTGAAGTCCGCCTGGTACTGGCGGATCGCCATGGCCACGACGTTCTCCTTGCTGCCGAAGGCGTTGTAGAGGGTTTTCTGGGCAATGCCGGCGCGGGCGCAAAGCTCGCGGACGTTGAACCCGGAAAAGCCGTGCTCCGCGATCATTTTGCGCGCGACGGCGAGCACCCTGCGGCGTCGTTCGTAGATGGAGGCGCTCCGATAGATCAGAGCTCTTCCTCCGAGAATGTCATCCATTGAATGGTCCACGCTTCGTCGCGCCTGGCGCGACCGAGGTACTAGAGTCGCCGGCCGCCGCCGTGCGCCCACGCCGGATCAGCTCAAGGTAGGCCATAAAGTATCACTGAACGCAATATTGTTGACACGCCGGGGACGCGCGGAGTTACGATATGCGCCACACAGGCGGTCACGGCCCCTTCTAAGCGCCGGCCTGCCAAAGGGAGCGATCGAATGGATGGATCAGGCAGCGTCGGCCGCACCGACCGGCACCCCGGAGATACCTACGAAGATATCCTCCTAAGGGACAGCCGCCCGGTCCCGGACTACCTGCGCGAAGGGCGCATTCCGGACGGTGGCGTGCTGCCCGTCGCCGCGTCGCGCTACTACGATCATGACTTCTTCGAGAAGGAAGCCCGCTACCTCTGGGCGAAGATCTGGCAGATGGCCTGCCGCGAGGAGGACATCCCCAACGTCGGCGACTACCAAATCTACGAGATTCTGGGGAAAAGCCTCATCGTCGTTCGCACCCAGAGCAACGAGATCAAGGCGCTTCATAACGTCTGTCTGCACCGGGGCCGCAAGCTCGTGACCAACGCCGGGTGCAAGCAGGAGTTCAAGTGCCCCTACCATGGGATGGCCTGGAACGCGGACGGCAGCTTCAAGGAGAACCCGATAGGCTGGGACTTTCCGCAATGGGAAGGCAGGGACATGAGCCTCCCGGCGGTCCGGGTCGACACCTGGGGCGGCTTCGTGTTCATCAATTTCGACCCGCACGCCAAGCCGCTGATGACCTACATCAAACCGATGGCGGACGACTTCGAGCGGTTCAATTGGGAGGACCGGTACCGGTCCCTGTGGATCCAGAAGAAGGTTCGGTGCAACTGGAAGGTGCTCACCGAAGCGTTCATGGAGAGCCACCACAGCGTCACCACCCATCCGCAAATCCTCATCGGGCTCGGCGACGCCAACAGCCAGTACGATTTGCCCGGCGACTGGATTTCGCGGCATTTCTCCGCGGGCGGCGTTGTCAGCCCCTTCCTGCCCGCCATGACCGAGCAGGAGCTTCTGGACCATTTGACCAGCGCTGGAGGGCGCCGGCGAGGGCCGGTTGCGGACCCGGATCAGAAGCACGTCCTGGCGCCCGGCGTGACCGCCCGGCAGTACATGGCCGAGCTTTCGCGCAAGGGCCTATCGGCGGCCGATGGGCACGACTACTCGCAGAGTTCCGACGCCGAAATGATGGACGCGCTGCTCTACAATGTGTTTCCGAACATGAGCTTCTGGGCCGGGGAAGGCCCCAAGCTGACGTACAGGTGGCGGCCCAACGGCTCTGATCCTCATACCGCGATCATGGACATCATGATGCACACCCGCTGTCCCAAGGATAAGCCGCGGCCCAAACCGGCTCCCGTCGTGGAGCTTGGTTTCGACGACAGTGTTTCCTCGATCGCGCAGCCAGGGATGGAAGGATTGGCGGCGGTGTTCGACCAGGACTTCAGCAACCTCCCGCACGTGCACGATGGCCTCATGGCCAGCGGAAACGGCGAGGTGCATTTCGCGAAATACTCCGAAATGCGCATCCGTCACCTGCACCACATGGTGGACCGCTACATCGCCGAAGGGATGGCGGGGCCGGGTCAGGTTCTCTAGCGCTTCCGATCGCTCGTGCGGTAGTCGCCGAACGCTTCGTCGCGTCGGCTGAGCGCCCGGGTCACGCCCTCGGCGCGCAGTTCGGTCATGTAGGCCCTGGAGGCCGGCGTATGCCAACCCAGGGCGTGCAGGTCAGCGCCGGCGCGGAGGCCCGCGCGCATGCCCATCGCTTCCATTTGCCGGTGGACGAGGCGCTTGTTGAGCTGCGCCAGCTCCGGGTCCACCTTGGCGATGCGTTCCGCCATCGCCAGCACCGCGTCCTCCAGGTCGGCCTCGGGGAAGGCCCGGTTGGCGAACCCGAGGCGAACCGCCTCCAGGCCGTCGATCGCGTCGCCGGTGAGCATCAACTCCATGGCGGCCCGCATCCCCATCAGCCAAGTGTGGTATTGGTTGTCCGGCGGGGCCATGGTGCGGACGGCGGGATAGCCGATCTTGGCATCCTCGGCGACGTAGACCAGGTCGCACGCCACGGCGAGCTCCGAACCCCCCGCCAGGCACCATCCATGAACCTGGGCGATCAGCGGCTTGGCCAAGTCCCACATGCGGAAGCAGCCCTCCACCACGTGCCGCGCCCATTGGCCCTGGGCGCCGGCCGTGTGGAAGGGAAGGGGACCGCCGCCGGCCAGATCGTAGCCGGACGAGAAGCACGTGCCAGCGCCCCGCAGGATGATGACCCGCACCTCGGGGTCAGCATCGGCGGCCTCAAGGACGGCGAAGAGTTCGCCCCGAAGCGCATTCGAGAGGGCGTTTCGCTTGTCGGGACGATTGAGCGTCAGCCGCCGCACGAGCGGCCGCGGGGTATCCGAAAGGATGAGGGCCTCAGCCCCGGAGTTCGCGTCCACCATGCCGTTCATCTCCGTTTTTCGCGAGGCCGCCAGCCTGCCGCCAGCGCCGCGGCCTTGGCAAGGCCGAGGTCGGGGGTGTAGGGCGAATTTTAGTGCAGGTTGCATCTTTTGGCTTGACGACGGCGCGCCTTGTTGGCCCTCTGCCGACGTCAGCGGGGCCGTCGAGCGGCTGCGCCGTCCAACGATGAGAAGGAAACGCTGATGGGCCTGGCCGAGACTGCGCCGAGTTCCGATGTCGACGTCGAAACCCTTGTTGAGATCTATCGGCGGACGACGCTGATCAACCAGACCGATGAGAGGTTCCGCTCTCTGTTGATCAGCGGCAAGCTGCGGCTCGTCTACTATCCCGTGCGCGGTCAAGAGGTGGTGTCCGCCGCGATGATGACCGCGCTTCGGCCGGACGATTACCTCGTGACGACCTATCGAGGTGTCCACGACCAGCTGAGCAAGGGCGTGCCGCTCAAGAAGCTCTGGGCGGAGTTCACCGGCAAGGCCACCGGCTCCTGCAAAGGCAAGGGCGGGCCGATGCACATTACAGACCCAGAGAGCGGGGTCATGGTCACCACCGGCATTGTCGGCTCCGGACTTCCGATCGCGACAGGCCTGGCCCTGTCCTCGAAGATGAAGGGCGACGGTCGCGTCACGGTGGTCTGCTTCGGCGACGGCGCCACAAACATCGGCGCCTTCCACGAGGGCATGAACCTGGCCTCCGTCTGGAAACTGCCGGTGATCTTCCTCTGCCAGAACAACCGCTACGGCGAGCACACCCCATACGCCCAGTCCACCTCGGCGGCGCGGATCGTCGACCGCGCGACCGGGGGCTACGGCATGGAGGCCGTCCGCGTCGACGGCAATGACGCGGCCGCCATGTACAGCGCGGCCAGGGCCGCCGTGGCGCGCGCCCGCGCGGGCGAAGGACCGACCCTGATCGAGGGCATGACCTACCGCATGCTGGGCCACGTGTTCGGCGCAGACTTCAGCTACGTGCCGAAGGAGCTACAGCAGGAGGCGGCCGACCAGGATCCAGTGCCGCGGCTGCGCCGGCGACTCCTGGACATGCAGGTCCCCGAAGCCCGTCTCGCCGAGATCGAACAGACCGTCGAGCGTGACATCTCCGAGGCGGTCGAGTTCGCCCTGGCCAGCCCCTATCCCGACGTCGCCGAGCTTCGCAAGGACGTGCTCAGCCAAGAGATCGCCGCATGAACGCGCCCGCCAAGATCAGCTTCGCCCAGGCGATCAACCAGGGCCTCGACGAGGCCATGGCCGCCGACCCAACCGTCTTCGTCCTCGGTGAGGATGTGGCCGACCCCCAGGGTGGCGGCGTCTTCAAGACCACCAAGGGCCTGTCGGAGAAATATGGCCTCGAGCGGGTCCGTTCCACGCCGATCTCCGAGCAGGCGATCATTGGCGCCGCGGTCGGCGCGGCGATCGCCGGCATGCGGCCGGTGGCCGAGATCATGTTCATGAACTTCCTCACGGTGGCCATGGACCAGATCGTCAACCACGCTGCCAAGTTGCGGTTTATGTCGGGTGGGCTGACTCACGTCCCGCTCACAATTCGCTGCAGCACGGGCGCGGGGGTCGGCTTCGGCGGTCAGCACTCCGACATGCTGGAGGCGTGGTTCGCTCACGTGCCGGGGATCAAGGTGGTGACGCCTTCAAACCCGGCGGACGCCAAGGGACTGCTGCTGTCCGCCATCGAGGATGACGACCCGACCCTGTTCATCGAAAACGTCGCGATGTACGCCGCCCAAGGCGAGCCTCCCGAGGCCGGCTACAAGGTGCCGCTCGGCAAGGCCAAGGTGCGGCGCGAGGGGAGCGACGTCACCGTGATCACCTACGGGCGACCGGTTCTGGACGTGGACGCGATCGCAGAGAGCCTCGCTGGCGAGAAGATCAGCGTTGAGGTCATCGATCTGCGGACCATCGCGCCCTTCGACGCCGAAACGGTCCTGAACTCCGTCGCCAAGACCAACCGCGCGGTGATCGTGCATGAAGCGGTCAAGGCGTTCGGCGCCGGCGCCGAAATCTCTTCGCGTATCCATGAGGAGCTTTTCGGCCAGCTCAAGGCGCCGGTAGGGCGCGTTGGGTCAAAGTATGCGCCCGTTCCCTTCTCACCGCCTCTCGAACAGGCCTGGCTTTACAGCCGTGATGAGATCACCGCGGCCATCAAGAGAACCCTGACCTGATATGAGCGTAGAAATCCGTATCCCGAGCCTCGGCGCCGGTATGAACGAGGGCAAACTCGTCGAGTGGCACGCCAAGGACGGCGCGTCAGTGAAACCCGGCGACCTGCTTTATACTTTGGAGAGCGAGAAAACCGCGCAGGACATCGAAGCGCAGGATGCCGGGGTGCTGCGGATCAAGGCGCAAGCCGACGAAATCTATGACGTGGGCGCGCTAATCGGCGTCCTCGAATAGCGGGCCGCCGCCGCCATGTCCGACGTCGCTGATCGTGGCCAACATGGTGGTTTGCGTCTGTTCGGAACCGGCCTCTGCGACCACGGGGCCGCTCCGCGCATGGACGGCGGTTTCGTCGCCTAGCGACGAGTGCGGCCGCCTGAGATTGCGGCGCCGCGGTCATTCCATGGATGATCGCAGATTAGGCGACAGCGGTCTGAAGGTCAGTGAGATCGGTCTCGGCTGCAACAACTTCGGCATGCGCATCGACCAGGAGGCCGCTAGCGCGGTGATCGATGCCGCCATCGAGCACGGCCTCACCTTCTCGCACATTATGTTTTCGGCAAGTGGCCACGATCCGGCCCATCGCCTCCAATACCACCGGGTGTTCGTATTGCGGACGCTCTTTGCGGCCCCGGCGGGGTGAGGAATTCTAGTTGCCCGAAACACTGTCCACGCGTCCGAACAGGCTGGCCAGCCGAGCCTGAATATCCGCCGGCAGCGGCGGGGCCTGGATGGCGGCGAGGTTGGCTTCCAGGTGTGCGATATCGCCAGTGCCGGTGAGGATTACCTGCGCGCCCGGTTCGTGGCGACAGAAGCGGTATGCGGCCTCGACGATTGAGCCGATCCCGGTGTGGTCATGCAGAAAGCCCAGCGGGTTGGAGGCGTCGACCTGGCCGGTGTCCACCTCGCCTCGCGCGATCAGGCCGGCCACCGCCTCGCGCAAGGCCGACGGCTCGCTGAGCTGGCGGCGCACAGCGAACATGATCAGCGTGCCCACGTCGTGCGCCTGGGTCAGGGGGAACACCCGTTCGCGGGCTGACGGGTTCACTATGTTGAAGCCGACCATGACCACGTCGAAATGATCGTCAGCGAGCGCGCGCGGCAGCATGGCGTGGCCGGTGTCGCCGCCGAACTGTTCGGTGATCCCGAGAAAGCGGATCTTGCCCGCCGCCTGCTGGCGCTTCAGCTCTGGAACCAGGACCTGGGCGCAGTGATCGTACTGGCTCGGCTGCACACCGTGCAGGTGGAATACGTCTACATAGTCGGTCCCCAACCGCCGAAGCGAGCCTTCAAGGCTCTCGGTCAGCTCAGCGGCGGTGATCAAGGTTCCACCGAGCACCTGACTGAGGCCGGCCTTGGTCGAGAGGAACACCTGGTCGCGGCGCCCCGCGATTCCTTCGCCCACCGCCTCCTCGGTGCCGTAGACACGTGCGGTGTCGATGAAGCTGAGGCCGAGGTCGAGGGCGCAGCGGACAATGTTCGCGGCCTGATGGACGTCGGCCCCGTGGGCCATGCCCAGGCGGCTGCGCCCGCCGCAGCCGAGGCCCACGACACTCACATGAGCGCCTGTTCGGCCCAGACGAATGGTTTGCATGGCCGTCACCTATCCCACTTATTCGACACGCCTGGTCAACCCCCGATGGTGCGCTCCGTCGGCCAGAAGCGGCGCCGCAGCTCGCGCTTGTTGATCTTGCCCATGGCGTTGCGGCCGATGTCGGCGGTGAATTCATAGGACCTGGGGCACTTGAAGCCGGCCAGCCGTTCCCGGCAGAAACGGTCCAGATCCGACGTCTCGGGAGGCGAATCCGGATCCTTGAGAACAACCAGCGCCTTCACCTCTTCGCCCATCTCGGCGTTCGGCGCGCCGACCACGGCCGCGTCGGCGACGGCGGGGTGCTGCAACAGGACCTGTTCGGTTTCGGCGGGATAGATGTTCACCCCGCCGCTGACGATCATGTCGGATACCCGGTCGGTGATGAAGACGTACTCGTCCTCGTCGAAGTATCCCACTTCGCCCAGGGTGAAGGTTCCAGGTTCCAGGTGGGCCGCGCGCGTCTTGTCGGCGTCGTTGTGGTAGATGATCCCGCGGCCGGTAGTGTCGCGGAAGTAGAGCTGGCCGACTTGGTCGACCCCGAGGCGCGCTCCGTCCTCCGCCACCACGACAAGCTCAAAGGGCGCAAGCGTCTTCCCGACCGACCCGGGCTTTCGCAACCATTCCTCGGACGTGATCATGTTGGTGGTGCCGGCTTCGGTCGCCCCATAGGCCTCAACGAGCACGGGCCCAAACCAGTCGATCATGTCCTGTTTCACCTGCCGTGGGCAGGCGGCGCCGGTGTGCGAAACAGCGACCAAGCTGGAGAGGTCGTAGCGCTGGCGGGTCTCGCGCGGCAGCGCCAGCAGCCGCTGGAAGTGGGTGGGCACCATCATGGTGGTCTTGACCTTGAAGCGCTCAATGGTCTCGAGCACACGCTCGGGATCAAACTTCGAGACAACGACGAGCGAGGCTCCGCCTCCAACCTGGCGGACGGAGCCGAGGGGCCCGGTGTGATAGAGCGGGCTTACGACCATCCCCGGCGAGCGACCCCCGAGGCGGGCCACCTGAGCCTTCAGGGCGGTGAACAGCGCCTCGACGCTGTCGGTCCGCGGGAACATCGACGGAGGCGTCTCCGTCCCTTTCGGACGACCCGTCGTGCCCGATGTGTAGTGTAGGTGCGGCTTCGGCGGCATGTCCGCGGGCGGTTCGCTTTGCGAACCGGCCTCCAGCCACTCCGTCCACGGGATCAGGCCGTCGGTCGGCAGGCAGCGCCAACCCACGACTGCGCCTACCCCCGCCAAGGCCGCCGCCGCCAGCCCTGCTTCCATGGTCTCCGGGCCGACGAACAGGGTGTCAGCCCCGGAATCGGTGAGGATGTAGGCCACCTCGTCGGGCGTGAAATGGAAGTTGACCGGAACGCTCGATACCCCGGCATGCAGCGTGGCCAGATAGGCCAGCACGCCTTCGACGCTGTTCGGCGCGAAGACAGCAACCCGCCCGGCCTCCCCTGCCACACGGGTCAACAACCCATGCGTGGCGCGATTGAGGATGGGATCGAGCTGGGCCCATGTCAGGGTTGTGCGCTCGTCGGCGAGGGCGACCGCGTCGGGGGTGCGTCCAGCGTTCTCAGCTGCAGCTAGGCTCATGATCTCACCGTGCGGTCAAAGCCCGAGGATGCGGGCCAGGATGTTGCGCTGGACTTCGCTGGACCCGCCGAAGACGGTGCTGGCGCGACCATTGAGGTAGCGGGCGGTCGGAACAGCGGCATATTCCGGCCCGACCGGCGGTTCATTGGCCCCGACCCCGAGGGACGCGCGTTGGTCGGGCGCCGCGTAAAGCCCCAGGGCTTCGAGCATGAGCTCCTCGCCTTTCTGGCCCATTTCGCTCGCGCCCAGCTTCTTCATGGACGCCGCGGCGTTGCCGACGCTCTCCCCCACCGCCCGGCCTGTGCTCAGGCGGCGCTCCGTCCAGTCCAGGGCGGTGATGGCGATCTCCCGTTCCGCCACCTTGCGACGAAAAGACGGATCCTCCAGGAGGTTCCCACCGTGGTCCGCGGACTCCTGGCGCGCCACCGCCTTCAACTTGGCCATGGCCACTTCGAGGCCCACGCCCGACGAACCCCCACCCCGCTCGAATTCGAGCAGGTACTTCGCCACGGTCCATCCGTCGTTCTCCGGTCCCATCCGGTTGGCCACCGGGACGCGAACATTGTCGAAGAAAACCTGGTTCACCTCGTGCTCGCCCGACATCGACAGAATGGGCCGCACGGAAATGCCGGGGACGTCCATCGGAGACACGAGGAAGCTGATGCCTTGCTGCGGCTTGCCCTCAACCGAGGTTCGGACCAGCAAGAAGATCCAGTTCGCGTAGTGGGCGTGCGTCGTCCAGATCTTGGAGCCGTTGACGACATAGTCATCGCCGTCTCGAACGGCGCGAGTCTGAAGCGAGGCCAAGTCGGATCCCGACTGTGGCTCCGAATAACCCTGGCACCAATAGTGTTCGCCGGAGAGCATGCGCGGAAGGAAGAAGGTCTTCTGGGCTTCGGTCCCGTAGCGCATGATGACGGGGCCGCAGAGGCTGAGCCCCATGGCCGGAAGGCGAGGGGTGCCGACTCGGGCGCACTCCTCCTGGAAGATGGCGCGCTGTTCGGCGCTCCAGCCCGGGCCGCCGTACTCCTTCGGCCAAGCGGGCGCGATCCAGCCGCGCTCGTACAGGATCCGATGCCATAGGCGGGCGAGTTCGCCTTCCGCAAACACACCGGCCTGGCGCGCATTCAGCGCCCGAAGCTCCATGGTGTAGCGCTCGTCGAGAAACGCCAGCACGTCCTGCCGAAAGCGGCCAATATCTGTTGGTTCGGTGTCATCCATCGAGACAGATTCCTGCTTACTGATGGTCAATGGGGCCGCTCGATCACCATGCGGTTCAACCTTGATCGGACTTCTTCACGTCCTGCGGCTTCGCCATCGCAACAGCGGATCCGTAAACGGCGAAGTTATGCGCGTGGGCGAGATGATGCATCGCGAACACGCCTTCCATGGCCGTGCGCTTCCCACGGAGGTCGTCCACAAAGTTGAAGGCCTGCTTCGTCAGCGCCATGGCGAAGCGGGGTCGCTCGGCCAAGCGCTCGGCGATCCCCATCGCCTCCGGCATGAGGTCGGCGAGCGGAACGACACGGTTCACCATGCCGAGGGCGTGCGCTCGCTCCGCAGTCATCTTCTCGCCGAGCATGAGGAACTCGCGTGCGATCCGGGGGGGCAGCTCGAAGGCGTGCGCAAAATACTCGACGCCGGGCACCCCCATCGCCACGACCGGGTCCGAGAAATAGGCATCCTCGGACGCGACGATGATGTCGCAAGGCCAAGCCAGCATCAGCCCGCCAGCGATACAAGCGCCCTGCACCGCGGCCACCGTCGGCTTTGGCAGTTCCCGCCAGCGCCGTGACAGGCCGAGGTAAATTTCCTGCTCGGTGGCATAGCCGCGCTCGGCGCCGGGCTTGCCCGCGCCGTCATACCAGGTGGTCTTGCGATCGACGTCGCGGGTCCACGCTGCGCGGTCCGGGGTGCCGAGATCGTGGCCGGAGGAGAAGTGTTTACCCTCTCCGCGAAGGACGATGGCCCCCACGGCATCGTCGTCGACGGCGCGCATGAACGCGGCGTCGAGGGCGTAGAGCATGTGTTGATTTTGAGCGTTGCCGTACTTTGGCCGATTGAGGCTGATCACGGCGACTGCGCCCCGTCGCTCATAGGTGACGGGAAGGGCGACCGTCTCTGTGGCCGTCGGCTGGCCGGATTCTGCAACGCTCATCTGTCAGCTCCCATTGCTGCCGGACCGATGGTCTTGACGATCGCTTCCGCCGCGGTTCGAACCTACCGCCGGTGTGGACGGGAGTTCAACAATTTTATCACAGATTGCATAATTTGTCCGCCTGGCCCAAAGCTGGGGAAGCGCTGGCGACCGTCCGGCGCACGAGTCCGGAGGAGGCGACGACTTGGCGAACGGCAGTGCTGGAATCGGAATTTCGGAGCGCCCCGCGCCCGACGACGTGGTTGCGGAGCTTGAGCAACTGGGCATTCCGCCCGGCTCCTATCGGTTCCAACCGCTTGACCTGATGCGCAAGGCGATCGCCCGGCGCATGACCGAATCGTTCCGCGACATCCCGCACTTCGCGCTGCTGGCGAAGTTGGAAGTCGATGCGCTGCTCGCCGAGCGCTCGCGCCTGAACGATCAGGCCACGCGTCGGCTCTCCGTGAACGATCTGCTGATCAAGGCCGCGGCGCTGGCGCTGAAGGGGTCACCTGCGGCGAACGCCAGCTACACCGCCCGGGGTCTGGTCTTTCACCAGCACGCGGACATCGCGGTCGCCGTCGCCATGGATGGCGGGCTTGTCACCCCGATCGTACGGCATGCCGAAGATAAAACGGTCCGGGCGATTTCCGGCGAGATGAAGGACTTGGCCGACCGTGGCCGGGCCAAACGTCTGAAGCCCGAGGAATATGTTGGCGGCACATTCACGATCTCCAACCTCGGCATGTTCGGTGTCTCGAGCTTCGGCTCGATCCTCAACCCCCCGCAGGGATGCATTCTTTCCGTCGGGCGTGCGGAGCGCCAACAGCTTTTTGACGGCGATACGCCGCGCCTGGCGACGGTGGTGGAAATGACCTTGACCTGTGATCACCGGGTGGTCGACGGAGCCACCGGCGCGCGATGGCTAGATTGCTTCCGCGGGCTCGTGGAGCAGCCCGCAAGCTGGCTCGCTGACGAGACCGCTCCCGTCCCGACCGCCGAGTCGTAGGAAACGCCCGATGGATTTCAGTTTCACCGAAGAACAGTCGATGCTGCGCGACACGGTCGCGAGCTACCTGGCGGACCATTATTCCTTCGACCAGCGCCGCGCGATGCTCGCCAAGGAGCCCGGCTGGAGCCCAGCGATCTGGAAGGCGTTCGCCGAGGAGCTGGGCATCCTGGGGGCGCCGTTCTCCGAGGAGCTGGGCGGCCTGGGGGGCGGCCCGGTCGAGAACATGATCGTCATGGAAGAACTGGGTAAGGCCCTGGTCGTCGAGCCTTATCTCGGCACGGTGGTGATCGGCGGCGGGTTCCTGAAGCACTCGGGGCATCCGAACGCGGCTGAGCTGATCGGCAAGATCATCGCGGGCGAGGCGATCTTCGCCTTCGCCTACGCCGAGCCGCAGGGCCGCTACAACCTCGCCGACCTGAAGACCACGGCCAAGAAGGACGGCGGCTCCTATGTGCTGAACGGCCACAAGGCGGTGGTGATCGGCGCGCCCTATGCGACCCACCTGATCGTCACCGCGCGCACCGGCGGCGGCCAGCGCGACGCGCAAGGCGTCAGCGTCTTCATCGTGCCTAAGGATGCGGCCGGCGTGACCACCCGCGACTATCCCACCGTCGACGGCTTCCGCGCCTCCGAGGTCACCCTGGAGAACGTGAAGGTCGGCGCCGACGCCCTGCTGGGCCCGGAAGGCGCCGGCCTGCCGCTGGTCGAGAAGGTCGTCGACGAGGCGATCGCCGCCACCTGCGCCGAAGCCTGCGGGGTGCTGCGCAAGCTGCACGAGGGCACGCTGGAATACACCAAGCAGCGCAAGCAGTTCGGCCAGCCGATCTCGGCCTTCCAGGTGCTGCAGCACCGCATGGTCGACATGTTCATCCAGGTCGAGCAGTCGATCTCGATGACCTATATGGCCACGATCAAGCTTGGCGACGATGGCGAGCGCGCCAAGGCCGCCGCCGCCGCCAAGGTGCAGATCGGCAAGGCCTGCAAGTTCGTCGGCCAGAACGCCATCCAGCTGCACGGCGGCATGGGCATGACCGACGAGATGGCCATCGGCCATTACTTCAAGCGCTCCACGATGATCGAGAGCGCCTTCGGGAGCACGGATCACCATCTGGCCCGGTACGAATTCCTGAGCCTGGGCGCCGTGGCCTGATTTCACGACGAAGATAAAGCAGGGCCAGTAAGCGATCCGGGTTGACGGATGGTACGCCAAAAAACTAACACATGCAGCAATAACGGCTTAGGCGTTCAATGATCGTGTGGGCCAAGTGAGCTGGCGGAGCGGAGCCCCCATGCGTGACATCACCCACTTCATCGACGGCGCGTCCGTCGCAGGAACCTCCGGCCGCTTCGGCGACGTCTTCAACCCCAACACCGGCGAGGTGCAGGCCCGCGTGGCGCTCGCCACCGCCGCCGAGCTCGACGCCGCGGTGGCCTCGGCCGTCCGCGCGCAGCAGGTCTGGGCCCTGGTCAATCCGCAGCGGCGCGCCCGGGTGATGTTCGACTTCAAGCGGCTGGTCGAAGCCAATATGAACGAGCTGGCCGAGATGCTCTCGTGCGAGCACGGCAAGGTCATCGCCGATAGCAAGGGCGACATCCAGCGCGGCCTGGAGGTCATCGAGTTCGCCTGCGGCATCCCCCACGCACTCAAGGGCGAATACACCGAGGGCGCCGGTCCCGGCATCGACGTCTATTCCATGCGCCAGCCGCTGGGCGTGGCCGCCGGCATCACGCCGTTCAACTTCCCCGCGATGATCCCGATGTGGATGTTCGGCATCGCCATCGCGGTTGGCAACAGCTTCATCCTGAAGCCCTCGGAGAAGGACCCCAGCGTCCCCGTCCGCCTGGCCGAGCTGATGATGGAGGCGGGCGCGCCCAAGGGCGTGCTGAACGTCGTGCACGGCGACAAGGTCGCGGTCGACGCGATTCTGGATCATCCCGACGTCAAGGCGGTGAGCTTCGTGGGCTCGTCGGATATCGCCCAGTACATCTACGCGCGCGGCACCGCGCACGGGAAGCGCGTCCAGGCCATGGGCGGGGCCAAGAACCATGGCGTCATCCTGCCCGACGCCGACCTCGACCAGGTGGTGAAGGACCTCTCCGGGGCGGCTTTCGGTTCGGCCGGCGAACGCTGCATGGCGCTGCCGGTGGTCGTGCCGGTGGGCAAGAAGACCGCCGACGAGTTGCGCGAGCGCATGCTGGCCGAGATGCAGACCCTGCGCGTCGGCGTCTCAACGGACGCGGCCGCCCACTACGGTCCGGTGGTCACCGCCGCCCATCGCCAGAAGATCAGCGACTACATCCAGATGGGCGTCGACGAGGGCGCCGAGCTCGTGGTCGACGGCCGCGGCTTCGCGCTGCAGGGCTATGAGAAGGGCTTCTTCATCGGGCCGAGCCTGTTCGATCAGGTGAAGCCGACCATGCGCACCTACCAGGAGGAGATCTTCGGGCCGGTACTGCAGATCGTCCGGGCCGAGACCTTCGAGGAGGCCCTCGCGCTCCCCTCCAACCACCAGTACGGCAACGGCGTCGCGATCTTCACCCGCAACGGGCGCGCGGCGCGCGAGTTCGCCGCGCGGGTCAACGTCGGCATGGTCGGGATCAACGTCCCCATT
>Ga0307513_10001941_pt1 | contig 29279 bp, 38 predicted proteins | sample 15_EM_MG_FD_202174 | JGI IMG/M metagenome (GOLD analysis project Ga0307513, IMG submission 202174) | Populus trichocarpa ectomycorrhiza microbial communities from riparian zone in the Pacific Northwest, United States - 15_EM | ecosystem: Host-associated > Plants > Roots > Unclassified | place... | reverse complement strand
CCAACCTGAACGGAGGATGAGGTGATTCTCGGTCGGTCGGGGGGGGGGGGGCCAATGCGTGTGACCCGTTGGTGCGGAAGATAAGCGAAGAGAACGTCTAGAAGCAAGAATGCAGTTTTTCTCTTCATTGTACATGTCGAGCGTTCCGAGTAGTTTTCTGTTATCCCAGTAGTCCAAAACCATGTCTAGACCCCATATGTCTAAGAGAATAACTACCCCAGAGACAATATCCCGGAGTGATCAATTTGATCGAGAGATGGTGGTAAAGTACGGCGACTTGGCCCGTGGGGGGAATGACCACACCCAAGCGTCTCCTCATCCTGGTGACATGATGCGTTCGGCCCTCGGCCTGACAAATTCGCATGAATTTCGGATAGCTGAAAAAAAAGGGGGGGCCACCGGGGGCACGACATTCATACCATCCACAGAAAGAGCCGTGCCGAGATGTAGCGCGGCGCAACTCGGGCATGTCACATGCACGCTTGCCGCACCGTTGAATGTCTATAAAGCCTGTAACGATTACGATAAGGTATAAATCACCGGGGGTGATGTTCTCTTCTCAAACGGAAGGAACACGGGTGCAAGGGATCACAGGTTGAAACCAAGGAATGAATGTTGATGATGTCCCTGCACAAATCTCCCGGGGTGATAGGTCGCTCCTAATTGGGAGGGGGGCAGCAGGGGAAAGATTCACAACGGACAAGTGGTCACAGGTGCAGGTGGCTGGATGAATAAGCCGGTGGTGCAAGGACGTAGAGAGTTTGTAGATCGATTCTGATTGGTCGAGGAGCAAACAGGCAACAGTGATTATCATTCGGGTCTATTTCCTTCCTTTCTATTCTCGGTCGAGCAAATTGAATGTTTTGATGGGAATCCGCCGGGAGTGGTGGGAGGAGAGAGTGGCACGGTGATGCAAGATAAAAATGCATTTTCGGCCACGATCATTAGAGTTCCTTGGTGGCCGGCCGGCGCTTGACGGGAAGGTACACCTCGACCTGATTGTCCGTCGTAGACCAAGCGTTGTTGAATACCGGACGCCAGGTCGATAAACGTCTTTTCGAGTATGGGAGGACACTGAACTTGCAATACAACTCGTTCCTCGCACCTAGTCGAAAGACAAAAGAGGTGGGATCAAATTACACCCAGAAGACTCGTTATTGGCAACCCGGCCTTCTCTCTCCGCCTCGTTGAACTCCCGGCGACCAATCCACTCCAATCCATCAACCCACTGCTCGGCGCCATGGCAGTCATATACCGTACCTTGGTTCCCATTAAAATGCAAGGTTCCGACTTCGCACCTGACCAATACCTCGACATAGTGACCGGGGTCAAAGATCCATGTGTCGGAACTCCCCGTGAACAACCAGACTACATTGGAGGGGAGCGTCGAAAAGTTTCGAGTCCTGTGGTCAACCCCGAGTCGGTCCTGGATGTCCGGTTGTATGGGAAATGAACGAGGTGGCTAGAAACGAAATGGAAATCCGGCGTCAGTTCCTTTCCACACATGACACTCGTTCGAGGAGTGTGACCCGTTCCTTGATGGCCGGATGACAACCAACATCAAGGAGATTGCAGATCCCGCAGTCTGTCGGCAAATCACTCCCCGGTGAGATTGTAGAGGACGCCCGAAAAGTCCCAAACATACCAGGGCCAGTCAACGGATCCAGGGGCCGGCAACAGAAATAAATCGCAAGGGGCTATCTTTTGCTATCGCAGAGGCTTCCTGCGGGACCCCTGGAACCTGCTGGCGGCGTTGTACCCACATAAGCCTTAATGCGAGCGCGAGGAATGGCGTAAGAGGTGTCCAAATATTTGATTCGCCCTGGCAAATGAGATGTAGGTGGTCAGCTACAATAAGGTCCGGAACAGTCGCTGGGCCAACTTGATCCCCAGGAACGGGGGTACAAGTGCGCTGGTGCACCAAACGTCGTAAAACGACACCGTCAGGTGTTCCATGTCTGCGAACGCCACACAAGCCGATGAATTACGCTCTCGCGTCTCTGAGTTACACCTCGAAGGTTCACCAATGGCCACAAAGCCGACTTTAATGGGTTTCAGCCCGGCAGCAATCAACATGGGGTTCTGATCCCAAATCGCCGACGCAAACAACGGTATGTATAGACCCTGAATGCTCCGGTGGTGTGAGAAATGAGGGTAGAGGGTATCAAGGTGGCGCCAAATTATACCGCATACGACCCACCGAAAAGGTGGAATGCGTTCTTCCGGGGACGTTCGAAAAAGGTTGAGAGGAAGATCACCCCTGTCCTTCGCGGCCAACTCCGAGCAACCCTGGAAGACGGAACGGTGATGAGTTTGGAGGAATGTAATAACGCTGAACTGAACACTGAAAACCAACACAATCACGCACCATCTCCTCGTTCGAGTCTGCGCACGAGAAGCCGACACCCACAGGCCGGTCAATGAAGACGATATTGGAATTCCCGACCCATGGGTGGGGTTCCTTTCCCAGTTTCCCGCCGGCACACCATCACACAAGGACCTACGATCCTGGAGGAAACAGGTAAGCGATTACGTCTGATTAGACGGACTCCCCAAGTTCACAGACAATACCGGACTCGTACCCACAGCCCTGTAATTGAATAGGCCAATCTCCGGAATCCCGCCGGGGCCTAGAGTTCAACAGGGGTCGCAATAAGGTTCTGATGTGAACAATCGCGTCTGGGAAGGTTGGAGAGGCAGTCAACCGGCCTCCACTGATCCAAACGATCGCAGGGTCATCCGTTGGATCATTCAAGCTCTCAACGAATGTAAAAAATATAGATACCTGACGCCGACAGCTGTATACCCAGCGTAAACCCTGGTAACCGCACGTCAACTGCCGGCGTTCGGTGAAAGGTTGTGACAGAAAGGGGATAAGAGTAACAGACGAAACACAACACACACTGCGCTTCCTCCGCGAAAAAGGTCCGATTTCATGACGTGAACGGACCGCTGGATAGGCCAGACAGGCGAAAGAATCGTTAGACTCGCGCCCGAGCTGCTCCAAAGGTTCCCAAGTCCCAAACTGAGGAAGAAGGCCGACCGGGTTGCATGATCCGGTCCTCCAGCTGGGATTGATAGCAAGTGCATTCTGATCCCCGTGCAAAGCATTTTGGGTTTGAAAGCCCGTAATATGGAAGACGTTTTTGGCATGTTCCGGTCCGTGTCGAACACCGCCCGGACGTGTGGACGGTGGCAACCCGTAGATCGGCCGGGATCGTGAGAAGGGGCGATAATCCAAATCGTCGACATTGGTATCTGTATTTTGGTCCGGGAACCTTATCCCAGCTGGCGGCGATGCCTGAGGGGGGATAGTGGATGGTGGTGGTGGGGAGTCGAGGTCTGTTGTTCTCGATGGGCGGTGCTTCTGATTATCGACCGGTGAACTAGACGCTTGATGACACGTTGGCCGACGTAGTTCGGCTTGGGCATGCGATGGAGACAGGCAATGCGTGGTGGTGAATCACCAGCGAGGATTCTCACCGCTGATACACGAGGCAGGCAGCAGGGATGTCGAACGAACGTCACCGCAGCGGCCACCCACCAAACGGGATCCTCGCCCCTGATCCCCTTGTTCCCCCCCACGTGCGCTAGGCTGTAATGCGGCGAACCGGTGAATATCCGGGCAAAAGTGCTAGACTCGGGATCGATCGCTGTGGTCTCGAGCGTAGAATCTTGCTCGTTTCGGTCTGCAGCTCGTTTCCAACTCGGGACACGTTCCGTGGAAGGCTTACCGAGGTTTCGGTCCTCGGCGCCGAGCATCCATTCGGTGTCGTGGCCGTCGTAAGCACCCGTGGGATGTCTCACGTCAGTCATAAGGTTTAGCCGAGAGAGAGGCCTTGAGGCCCCTACTTCGCGGGGAACGGGTTTCCTACGCTCGTCCTGTGACAGCGAAGGCGAGGTTGCGCCTGACACACCCCTTACGTCTCGTGTGGGCACCGTCCGAGCCGGTCAACATGGAACCTGGGGCCGTTGGCTCCGGGAGACAACCGACCGGAGCCATGCCTGATTGGCGAAAGCCACCGCGAGAGGCCGGTGGTCAGAAAGGCCACCGGGAGCCTGCGGCAACCAGACCCGCCGGCGAAATTTTTCGTTCCCTCGATCTCATCCGGCGAGATTGAAATCTGACGCTAACCAATTGCAGAGGATCCGGAGATAAAAGGGTATGAGCGGAATATTCTGAAACGCGCGCAGCCCGACCTTCAAGTGGTCTCACTCTTCCAGGCCACATGAGAAGTGGGTCAGCTGAATGGCAATATGGAACGTCACCCGCCTGGTGATGAAAATCCCACGGCAAAAATGAAAGCAATGGACAGCCGAGTCATGGATCAGGAAACTTTAAACATTTTTACCTCAGCGATTGTCTCCAGCGTATACGACGGTGCCAGCAACCACCGAAGTCCAACTCATATGGCGGTGGCGTAATACAACCGAGAAGCCTGATGTTTCCCAACAGAGATAACGGAACGCTGGGCTGGCAGCCACCTGAGGGAAGACTGCTTCCGGAGCAACACATTACTGAACAGAACTAGCCGAGCAGTTGCCAGAACCCTTGTTCAATTGTTCGAATAGAGAGTCTGGTAAACCTACTACTACTACTACCACCACTACCCCAATTGAACGGTTAAGGGCCCTCACGTAACGGAGGGGAGGTGGGTCTCGTGTGCCTTGATTAGCGGCACCTTTCGCAACCCACGAACGGTGCAAGGCTGGCACGCATCTGACGGGCGCAAGCTTAGGGATGAAACCGTTGGGATGTTCGGCCAACGTGGCTTGTCTGGCAGTTTGGGATGATTTTACGAGCGGCAAGCATTTTGCCTCTGATAACCGGCCATTACCGTGTGTCCTATGGATCGTTTGTTGATCACAGGGATCGAGCGCCTGGTGATCGCCAGCGTGTGCCCCATCATCCCCCCAAATGCAGCGTTGATGGAATGCGCGCAAATAATTCAAATCTGGGAGAACTCGAAGCGTAGAATTCGAGAAGACCATAAGTGGAGCCCCAAAAGAAGGGTTCCAATTTGCTTACTATTACAGCTGTAATATGTATGTACACAGTGATATCTACTTATGCGGGAGAGAGAGAGAGACGGAGGTCGTGTGGGAGGGGCTGGTGCTGGTGTGCTAAATTGCCATCCGAAAGCGACGAACAAAACATTTTGACGAAGGGGGGGCATCATTACGAGTGCAGTCATGGAACGAGGTATTGAAGTGGGTGGGTGTGTATGGGGGGTGCAAGTAAAGGTTGTAGTGAGGTGCGGGAAACTGCGGCGATACCGAGCGCAAAAACAGTTCCTCATGGAATTTTGTCGACGACAGCGACCCAGTCGTCATCACCGCAGCTACCGCGGCCGAATGCCACGAGAACGATCTTGTTCAGCGGCAATGAAATCTTGTTGGTGGCGACGTAGTGTTGGATATTGTCCGCTACGCTCTTGCCGAGGCCTTGGACAGTGAAGCGAAGCAGTCTTCCCTTGACGGCAACACAGTAGCGAGCTGAAGGGTAGCCTTCCCACTGATGAAAATGTCAGTTGTGAGGGGGTGATGAATGAGCGACGCGGAGATTACTGACGGCAATGTGCATGAGGCTCGAGCTTCCGGACGGCGCATTCAACAGACTGTCACAGTAGTCGATTTGCCTCGTTCCGGCAAGCAGGGAGTCGACCGGTATTCCGAGTTGCGACTGGTAGCGGAAGTGGATGACCTCGCGCGCAGGCGAAAGCTTGCAAGATTGGGCTATCCGGACACAGCCGGGCGAGGGAGGGGACACACGACCGGAGGACGGAGGAGACGCGCTCTCTCTGTTCCTCCGTGGTCGTGTCAAGTCCTCGTCGAGGGCAGAGCTCAGGGAGGAAGAGCCCAAGCCGGATGCCTGGGGACGTGCACGCGCGTCAGCCACAGGGACCAAGCCGGACGCGGGTCAAAGCACTTGCCTGATTTGGCGAAAATTCGTTGGGCATCGGTGTGGACGAGCCGGTGCCAGATAGCTGGTGGGAAAAAAAAGAGGATGAGGACACATCGGGTGCGATAGAGGGAGATCGCAGCGCACCCAAGCCTCTGGGGGGGAGCAATGCTGCCAGTCAGAGTGGGGGTAGCCAGACGAGGAGGAGGTTTGGCTGGACAGGGCGTGCGGGGAGGGCCTGTTCGCGAGGAGGACGTTAGCAGGCATGAGGGAGGAGATCGCGATGGGGGCTGGAGGGGGAGGATGACCATCGCTTATATACGGGGGGATGTGAAATAGGGCGGGGAGAAGATCAGGAAGAAGTGTGCAACATGGCAGAGCGATCAAACACGAGGCAGGACTAGAGAAAACGGATATGGGGATGCGAGGGAAGAGACGGGACTCACGCGGGGGCCGGTGGCGGGGCTCAGGTGCAGCGCAGGGCGAGATGGAGGAGCAGGCGGCTGCTGGGGGAGCACTTATATACAAACTCAAAGTGTCTATTGTGCATGCCGACGGAGGGAGCGAACATGAGGCGCCCCAGACAGGAGTCAAAACTGTTGCGGCCCAGGATGATAAACGGACAATGACCGGTTACTCAATTCATCGATCGCCCAATCATAAAATTCGCCGTCTGGCCAGACAAGCTCGGGTCGCCGCCCCCTCCGGCATCTATAGCTCAGTCCCCGTTCTTCGGCGCGTTCATTTCACCACCTTGCCCTTCAAAGTTGGTCCCCGGTGACAAGGCCACTAAGCCGGCTGCGGTCCTCATCGCCGAACGCTCCAGGTCCAGCCAGTGTCACACCCGCTCCGTCGTCATATTGCTCCAAACGGGAACAGGAATTCAATCAGCCGAAAACATAAACAAAAATTGCAACGCAGCCGAGCTACAGACCACCAACGCTCGGCTAGATGGATCAAGAAAAAAAAGGGGGAGACCGAGTCCCGGGACGCACTTGCCGCCCCGTCGTCATTTCCCTTTCGCACCACCCTCCACCACCGAGTGCGGGGGAAAATCCATCTGACAACCGTTACAAAACGACACAGCTCGACTTCTTCTTGCTGCCCTTGCTCCTGGTAAGGAGAGCAGCACGCGTCGCGTACTGGAACACCTCCCGAACTCCCTCCCCAGTCCGAGCAGAACACTCGAGGTACTGTTTGGCGCCAATCTTCTGTGCCACAGCCATCCCCTGCCCACATCCTAGTCAGAACCGTATCCTGGCCCGAGTGCTGTCACCACGTACCTCCTCAGGGGTCACTGGCCTCTGGTTCGTCTTCCTCAGTTCATCGACCACCCTTGGATCACGTCGGAGATCCTTCTTGCAGGCGACCAGGATTATCGGGAGGCCGGGGCAGAAGTGCATGACCTCCGAGATCCACTGCACAACCGTGTCAGCCCACAAGGTCATCGAGTCGGGCGCGCGCTACATACCTTCTCCTGAACGTTTTCCAGCGAGTCAGGGGAGTCGATGGCGAAACAGACCAAAATGACATGGGAGTCGGGGTAGCTGAGCGGGCGGAGACGATCATAGTCCTCTTGTCCAGCCGTATCCCACAAGGCAAGCTCGACGTGCTTCCCGTCTACCTCGACATCGGCCACATAGTTCTCGAATACAGTGGGGACATAGACCTAGCCGGCGGCGTTTCAGATGAGGACGCCAAAACTCAAACACCGCGCGGTCTCCACAGAAGGGGCAATATATGCACCCTCTGAGAGCACATTTGATCAAACTTGGACGTACCTCAGGGAAAGTTCCTTTCGAGAAGACGATCAACAAGCAAGTCTAGATTCCGGCGCAGCACAAACGTCCCGTCAGCATATCCTTCCTGGCTCATCAGGGCACACGACCGCGCCGGCCCGGGTCGAGGCGGGAGCAACACTCACCTTTCCGCAAGCACCATCACCGACAATGACCAACTTCCTGCGAATTTCGGACATAATGTATAGATTAGGGGAGGAGAGATATCCTTCGTGCGTTCACAAAAAGACGTTAGCAGAGAGTTGCGCGTAGACGGCGTTGGTGAAGAGAGCTGGACAGCGACGACTTGAGAAGCCAAACTCTGAGTGGTCGTGAGGTTGGTGAAACGTGGTGCCTGTGGCCGCAAGGTCGTACCACCGGAGTCTGAAATCATTCGGTCGGAGCCTGAACTCTCCCCCTCCACCATGGCATAGCCCCATCCGGCCCCATCACAGCGATCGCTCGCACCGCCGGTTCTTGGGTCTCAGGGGATGCTTGTGTCTGCGATTCGTATCCTGGCTGCGCTCAGGGGATACATGCACCGTCTCTCGCTGGTCTGGAATGCGTTATCTGGTTCTGGTTGGTCAACGGTTCCCTGCGGACCGTCCATGGTCCTTTTGTTCAATCACCCATGACCATTCGCTCGGGCGCTTTATATCCTCTTCCTTTGTTCGGTCGTCGACATGGTCCTTGGAATCCTGAGTTCCTTCCCACCGCCACAGTCCTGGCCCTCTGTTTGTATTCCCCTTATAAAGGCTTCGAGAGACCGTGCCCTTTTCCACCCCTCTTCGCCTCATCCCCGTGAAACTGTGCATCATCGATTTCTGTCATGGCCACCAAGAAATCCAGAAGGTCGACCAGAAAGCCGGGGCAGAGTCATGGCCCTAGAGAATCCTTAACGTACTCGGGCCCCGATGTTCAGTGGATCATCCAAAAGAACATCATCCAGTTCGTAAGCGCGGTTTCTTCTCTCAGACGAGTCCAGCCACCTGACTGGTCGTCCCAGATGGGGCGTCGCTTCCCGGAATTCTGTATTCTAAGAGCCGCTTGCAGGGTCAGCGTAAGAGTTTCACGCGTCACCGGCAACGATAGGGTTGCTTCGTACCAGGCAGCCATCGATTCTGTCGCAGGGCGACACTATGCAGATTGGCCGTTCATGGTCGAGGTCCTCAACAAGTGGCTAGAGATGAATCAGGATTTCGTCCGGGACCCTCTCGGTCACGCTGCTTCCAATCCCTCGCCTGCCCCGGCACCCGGTATCGGAAATGATCACTCCGCCATCTCCACAATCCAAGCCACCCCTGTCCAATTCATCACCTCCACCGTCCCGACTACCGTTCGCCTACTCACCCAAAGTCCGCCTCCGGGGGCGGACGACATGGACTTGCCTCCGTCAAGCGATGCTCCTGAACACATCCCCGATCCATCTCCAGTCGCCTCGGAGACGGGCTCGGACGATCCCCTCTCATCCTTGAACGAGAGACAAGACATTTCTGCGCCAATTCAGAAGATCTTCCCACTCTCCTGGATCGGAGCCTTCTCCTTACTTGCACTCCCTGGAGCTGGCTACGTCTCCAGAAACCTGTCCAGTGCCTCCTGTGGCTGGCTTACCACCTTGGAGCCATCCACACAACAGATACCCAGTTCGCCCGAAACTGGCCGGTTCGGTTTCGCCATTTTCTCCCGTTTCTGCGAGGGGTGTAGGAATATCCTTAGAAAACCCTTCGCATCCATGAGTGGATGATACCCCTGATCCAAGTTTAACAAAGGCCATTTGACCTCGTATCCTATTACTATATTCAGTTCTTTGTAGCCCTAGCCTATTTGCTTTCCTTGTACTTGCATAATCTCGTTTGTTTGCGTTCGAATTGCACATTTTGATTTCGGCCGAATGGAAAGGAGCTTATCACGTGGATGTTTTTCATACGGCCGATGTGATTGGTCGGTGCGATTCCGGGAGGCCGGGTGCGGAAGAGGACCAGTCCTTCGTGTATCCCTCCTCCCAACAGTAATCTTGAGAAACCGGAACGATGTCGACTTCACTCTTGCTGCGCTCGACTTTGCCACGGCATCTCGCGAGGCAGCCCACTCTAGCTAGTGCCGTATGGCTTCGTAAGGCTCAGGCGAGCACGACGGCTGCCACCCAGGAGGAAGGAGAGTTCAAGTATGTCCCTGGTGGTCGTGAGTTCTTTCTGTCTTTCGTCCTCGTCCTCCTCCCAGGGAATCCCTCTTTCTCGTAATCGCTGATTCTCTTTTCCGCGTCATCCGTCGTTTCTGGCTTGCTCGATGCCTCCTCTCGTGCCTGTAGCGATTTACAAAGGAACCGTGAACGATCCTACGACTTTCCCTCCACCGAACAAGAGCCACGGATCGTACCATTGGGCATTCGAGAGGCTCCTCGCCGCTTCCCTCCTTCCCATGACTGGCGCCGCGTTCGTCACCAGTGGTTCGGCCTACCCCGTCTTGGATGGAATCTTGGGTGTCTCCTTGGTCATGCACAGTCACATTGGCGTATGTCATTCTTTTGCAAACTCGGTGAATGTTGGGCTAACCAAATACGCTCCCATTTCCACGGTTGGTTGTGATGCCGTTCGCAACTTAATCGCTCCTTTGTTTTTTTTGTTTCGGGGATCGTTTTGTGGCAAAGTTTGACTCGCTATTGGTGGATTATGTACATCCACGCAAGTTCCCCAAACTCGGCCCAACCCTCACCTGGGTTCTGAGGGCTACGACCGTCGGCGTGTTGGTTGGCGTTTACCAGTTCAACACCGAAGACATTGGTCGGTACCTCCGCCTCCACCCCTCCAAAGTTGATCACTGATCCGAAGTCGTTCGACTTTTAGGTCTTACGGAGCTTGTGGCCAAGGCATGGCACGCTTAACGCGTGTTAAAATTGGCCTGCCTTCACTTTATCGACGTAGGCGTAGTCTTGATCTCTTACATTGTTCATCCACACGTACAAACAATAAAAACGAGAAAAACGAAGCATCCCTGCACTCTACCACTAAGAGTGCCAAACTAGTAAGACAGTATAACGCAGCACGGTGTAATCTCGCTTCTCGTACAATCCAAATCAACAAACCAGGGTCAGGTCATTAGCCGCTTCAACCATCTACCTCGACAGCCAGATCTATATCTCCGCCCAAGTCTACAAACCAGTTGTCAGTATCCATATCCTTCTCCAGCAATGCCATAGTTTCATCCACGTTCTTATCCACATCGAACTGTGAGTTAAACTTAAAAAGCCCCCCAGAGCCCCCAGTTCCCTTCCTACTCAACGTTCGCCCGCCACCTCCCCCAGAACCGTCCCCGTCTGGGCCGTTTTGCGTGCTCGTAAAGAGAGGGACAAAGGCTTCTGGGTTCATTGTGAAGTTGGGATTCGGGTGATCAAGGGCAAAAAGGGAGGGCGAAGGGGGTGGCAACAGTCCCTTCTTCCTCGGCGCAGAGGTTGACGAAGTTGAAGAGGCCGGCGAGGAGAAATACGCCCTTGGTGACCCATGAGGTATCAGATCCTCGTCATCATCGTCCATCTCAGTGGCCTCAAGGGGAGGTGCCCGGGATTTTTTCAGAGGTGAAGACTTCCTCGAGGGTGGTCGCGGTCGTGGCATGACCTTATGGCTGGAGGCCAACAGTGGCGTCAGGCTCCGCTCTCTCCTTCTTGGGGTAACGCGACCCACAACTTCCACGTCGTCCACATCCTCGAACCCCCCCGCGGCACCAAGGGGTCTTACTGGGGTTCCCATTGACTTGTTTGTTGAAGGGCCAGGTCCAAAGACACCCTGTTTCTTCGTTGGGGTGACGAAGTTCCTGGGAACATCTCGCCCAAGTAGGGGTGGCGGAGCCGGCTGTGTGGCGGGAAGAGGTGTCATCGCAGTCTTTCGTCGTTTCGCAGAGGGAAGAGTATCATTATACGTCAAACCAGTTGGCTCACCCCCGGTTGTTGGCGGCGAGAGCGGTCGGAATCGTTTCTTCGCTGCGGCTCTTTGCGCTTCCTGGGATTCAGGGGTTGTCAACCCAAGCGGGGGGATTCTGCCAGCCTTCAGTGGCGGTGAGAAGGGGGGCAGAGCATCAACCGAAATGGATGTATCATCCAGCACCCCGGGTCGCTTCTTGGGAGTCGAAGTGACGGCTTGCGAGAATGATGGGGGAACCAATGCCTAACAGGATCCGGTAGTTTGAGTCACCTGTGCACTTAGACAATACGAGTGACCTTACCGACTCGGGCGCATCTTGCTTTCGTTCAGACGGGGGTTTCCTATTGGGAACAGAGGTGGGATTCGTCCGGGCTTCGACAGTGGGAGATCTGCGACCATCCAGATCGGGTTGGGGGACAGATTTGGAGGATTCCTGTTTCGCCTTGCCATTTGCTTTGTTGTTCTTGTGAACCTTAAGAGAGGAAGGTTTTACGACTGGAAAATTAAGGGGGGAGGCGCGTTTCTTCGTTGAGGATGGCTGCGAGCCTCTCACGGTGGCCGGGTTAGATGATTTGGGTTCATGAATGATATCTTCGTCCTCGTGGAACGACCTATCAATTTGTGCCTTCCAACTGGCGACCTTGTCCCGTAACTTAATCTGTTTGGACGATGTAACAGAAGCAGAGGGATGACCTTGTTGGTCGACAACCTCGGTATCCGTTCTCCTGAGCTTGGATCTGACCTTCTCTCGAGCCTTTTCCCATTCTGCCCATTCCTCCTCGGTTTCGGCAAGGATCCAGGGGACACCCTCCTCCGGATCCTTGCGTTCAATCCGCGTGGCGGACTTCTTGAATCTGGAGCGTGTGCAAGTCATGTTTACCAGCCGGTAAACCTGGCTCCAACCACCGTGAGAGGTCTGACCTCCGGCTGCGTTATAGGCGGCGCGGACGTTGTCGTATACGACCTGACGACGCGAGTTGAATCCTGGGGATGGTGGTCGAGAAGGAGGAGCAAGTTCGGCAGGGATGGAGGCGAGCGCGAGGTGGAGGTGTGAGAGGGATCTGGCAAGGGGGTTCGATTTCCCGGCAGTGGGAAAAACGGGGGTGTACATGGTCTGGCCATGGTGATTGTACATGGTGGTGACTGCCTGGGCCGTGGTCAGCGGGTGGGCATTGAAGGTGACTGGGAAGAGATCAGAAGCGGTCCACGCGAGAAGGCCCGAACACGTGGTTCATACCGAACCTCAACATCCCCCTCAGCCCGCGGCCCAGTCCACCCATTGACGACGAGCGAGCCAGGCGACGCGCGCACCCTGGGCCACCAAACAATGAGCAGGAGGGAATCGCGTGTCTCTATAAACATCCGGCAGAACGACGCTCTCCTCGAGTTCGAGAACTGTAAGCTAATGAGACCTGCTGGCCGCAACACCTCCCTGACCACCCCCGCGCAGTCAAGAAACGATTCCTGCTCGCCAACAAACACATCACAAAGTATCCCTTCAGACTTTCCCGACCGCGCCATGTGGCTGATCAGAATCCCTCCCCAGATTAAATTCCACCCTCAGTGTGAAAATCGAGGAGCTCAATGCACAAATCTCCGCACTTAACGTTGAGAATCTCCGCCTCCGTTCATCGGAGATCGCCCTCTCTGCCCAGCTCAGGCGGGAAAAGGACAGGTCCAGGTCAATAATGGCCGATGCTGAAGCAGCTGTACGTTCTCCCGCCCCCACTCGTATCTGTTCCCCCATCAACTTGCCGCCGGACTCACGCTCAATTCAATCTCCCGTTATCGATCCACGCAGGTCATGACGCTCATGAGCCAACTGGGCTCCCTACGCGAATCCCACAAGGTCCCCGCAGGCAGACGGAACCCCAAATCGCCCCCAGTTCCAACTGTCCGGTCCCGGCCACAACCCAACAACCCGCCCCCAGCCCAGCCTCGTATCGCTCGCCCACCCGGTTTTCCGGAGATTACTGAAGAAGATGAGGTCGAGGTTGACCCTCCCACCTTGTCTGCCCGAAGAAAGTCTTCACGGCTGCCAATCCCCGCGAAGCCGAGTGTCCCCTCTGCACCTGTCGAGGTCGAAGAGCCCCAACCAAGGCAAAAGAAGAAGTCTGTCTCCCGGCGTCAGAGCGGTCTGATAGCTTCTGGAAAGCCTACCGAAGCACCATTCAGCCCTCCTCCTGAGCTGGCCGTCACACAGGATCCTGTGCCCCTGGTTGAGGATGATGTCGTCTTTCCGGTTTTGAACGAACAAGAGGAAGAACTAGAGGCAGAGTTGGAGATTCCCAAGAAAAGGAAGAAATCGAAGAGAAGGGAGAGAGAGGAGGATAACGTGCTTTTGGTTTTGGAATGTGCCACATCTCGTTTAAAGGATGTCACGAACTCTCCGCAGAAGACAAATTTCTTATCTCCGTTGGACACCACTGGCACGTTTTTTCTATTCTGATTTCATGTCGATGGAAGTGAGACTGACGGTTACCGTGTGTATATAGATGTCGACCGCCCTGACGATCTAGATTCAGCGTCTGAAGTCCCAACTTCTGCGACGTCGTTGAGGACGAATTCGACAAAGGCGTTCCTATCTACAGCACCCACCACCCCTTGTCCGTCTACACCTGCCACTGGGTACCTACCTACTCCTCGGGTATCAAGCTCACCACCTCCTGAGGTCGACACCTTGGTCAAGGAATCTGATCCGGTCAGTAACGTAACAGGGCGCACCGGAAGAGTGAGGAAGAGTGTAAATTACGCGGAGCCGAAGCTTAATACGTGAGCATGCACTCCTCGCGTTCCTCACCCATTGCCTCTTATCTTGTTCAATTCCAGGAAGATGAGGAAGCCCGACCTGTCCGTCCCCACGCTCAAGCGGGCATCAGCCTCTATCCGCGAACGCGAAGACTCACCCACTGAATCCCGACCGCCATCATCCTCCTCATCTAATCCGAGCGAACCGTCGTCTGGAACACGCAAGGTGAAACGGAAAGCGGTGTCTCCACTCCCTGATGATCCGGAGGTCCTTGACGTCGCGTCAGATGATGACGATGGAATGCAAGCTGATGCGGAGTTCGGTGGACTCCGCGGTGGCACGCCCTGGCTCAGCACCGCCGAGAAGAGGCGTCGGAGTGCGATGGTGTCCAAGAGTCGCGGCAGCATTGAGGAAGCCAGGAGACACAGCACGGCCTCGTAGCGCCACGAGGTTGAACCCCGTGCCAAGCAAATTAGATTCCGAGTTTAAACCTCATGCCCCCTATGATATCCTGTTATTCTTTTCACCAGGTTTGCATCGGATTCTTTACGACAGAGATTACGACGGATTACGACGCGCACCTTACTGTTCTTTATTGTAATCGGCTGTCTTTCTTGCTTTCCAACACCATGATATCGACTGCGTCGAGTATATATGAAACACACATAGTTCTACGTAGAATGTACAATAATTAAACAAGGCGAAGAATGTTGTTGTTCTCGATGTCGTGCTCGGTTGAGGTGGACAAGCGAGACCAACCGTGCGAAAATGGAGAGTGGAGAACAGTGACTGCATGGAGCTCATCTCACAAGCACGATATTCTCTGAGACTCTACATGGTGGACTGTCCGTCGGAGGTGCCGCTGAACGTACATTTGTAGCCACTTGAACAGACGGACCCCGGACTAGTTCCAGTCGCATCTGACATGGGTCTGCTCCACATAATATTCTTCCCGTCATCCGGACCCCTTATATATCGCAAAGGTAATCGACCCCGTCCCCTATCTCCCTCTCGATAATCCCCTCAGCACCCATGCCTTTTCGCACCCGCGCTCTCTTCGCGAACATCAAACAGGATTTCTGCGGTGCCCTTCTCGAGTTCATCGGCACCTTCTTCTTCCTCACCCTCGCTTATGGAGGAGTACAAGCTACAACATCCGCTGGAGGGGTTGGTCAACCTGCTCCTAACGCCCTCAACGTCTTCATAGCCTCCGTCAATTTCGGCTTCAGTCTCCTGGTGTCTGCGTGGTTGTTTTACCGCGTCACTGGAGGGCTATTCAATCCGAATGTCAGTTTGGCGTTATTCCTCACAGGAGTCATTGGCCCTGTGAGGTTTGTGCTGTACTGCATCGCTCAGCTCGCCGGTGCAATCGCCGCCGCCGCGGTTATCCTGGCACTCTCGCCTGGCCCGTGTAGCTACAAGTGAGTAGATTCTTTGCCTCGCTCATGACCGGCGTTGATGGCTTTATGCTGTTGGTAGCACTAGCTTACAGGAGGGGATCAACCCCGCCCAAGGAGTGTTCATCGAAATGTTCGTCACGTCATATCTGGTTCTCGCGGTCCTCATGCTTGCTGTCGAGAAACACCAAGTGACCCCGTTTGCACCGGTGGGCTTGGTTCACTGGAGAGCAATTCCTTTGGCCACTAACGACGTTTTCCCCTGAACATCGTAGGTTGGGATCGGGCTTACTCTCTTTGTCTGCGAACTGTACGAGCTCCTCCATATCACGCCCCCTGGGCAGGACTGATTCCCTCTCCCAGCTGGTCGATATACTATACTGGCGGTGCCGTGAACACCGCGCGTGCGTTTGGACCTGCGGTTGTGACCGGGTTCCCATACGGAACACACTGGGTGGTGCGTACGACTTCTTTTGCAACGCTCTTTCTCCTCACGTATTGGCTTAGTACTGGGTTGGCCCATGCCTGGGGTCATTCCTAGGAGCGTCGTTTTACATGATTCTTAAGCAGTGCGTTTCCGAGTCAAATCCATCGTCCGGTTCGCCTGTATTGAGGATTATCATACTTTAGCTGGCATTATTGGGTCATTAACCCTGGTCAAGCCGTTACGGACACGAAAATGTCTCCTCCGGATCCCGTCCTCGCTTTACAACAGAGAGCCGCCAGCATGAGAGGAAGATCCAACAGCGACGCTCGTGATCAGATGCCTCCAAGAGGCGAGAAACCCCACCCAGCGACTGACGGAGGTACCGGCGAAGCGCAGAATGGAACTCCAGGTGTCCGTCAAAAGACATCACAGGACGATATGGTTTGAATTCGAACCGAAAAATCACCTTCATATCCTGGGTGTTGAATGGACCCTATTCACCAGAAAATGCTCTTCAGACAATGATCGCCATTTTCTTGTATTTCTTCCATGCTACTATCTCTTGTTCTAGTCGTTGTATGCGTACCTTCCGTAAATTACATCCAAATCGTGTATTCTTCCTCCACACCACTTTTGCCAATTAGCCTCCGGACAATGCCGATCTCCCTTCTATTGGATCCGCCTCAAGTCGAAGCCACAAGACTCAATCGTCACCCTCCGATGCTTCTATTTTCCTATCTTCTTTGACGTTCGCACGGATAACCCTTTAAACCCGGGTGAGAAATATTCACATAAACGGTTCTGGTCCTTGGAATCGTCCAGCGGAGAGCGCATCATGCATTTTTGTTCTCAGGCAAACGGCCCAACTGATCTTCCTTCAGAGTTCCGTTGGATTGCATTTGACGTCCGTAGGCGAATCTCCAATTGGCAATGGCATGGTGACCCGACAGGTGGATCTCTCGACCTGCATGCAGAGGGCAATGGCAGGATTTCCGCCGACAGCTGACGATTTGAGATCTCCATGGGGATCTCGAAACCGGTCATTCTTCCTCGGTATTTTCGCCACTGGTTCGGGTATTTTATTTCATCTACGACATGTTTTTTTCATTGCCGATCCAATCCTTGCCAGGCGGGAGGAGGGGTTGTACGGCTCTTTGCGGCTTAGAAGATCCCACATGACTTTTGTGTCTCTTCCAAGGCCACCCCCGACGGCCTTCTTTCCTGAGGCGGGGTACAATCCTCGAGGGCTTAATCAGAAGAAAACCTACAAGCTTCCTCCACGATGTCGTCTGATTCCCAAAATACTCGTTCCTCGGTTTTCGCCTTCGTTCATTCAGAGGTTACCTATGCAGAACAGTCCGCCCGGTGGTGATATGCCGGAGGCGTGTGAGCAGGTCGGTCTGGCTGGAGAGGTAACGTACGCTCCGCCGAGTGATATCGCACTCGCTAACCCGAAGCATGTATCGTTGGCTTGGTTATGCTGGAAGGACTCGAAGAAACCAAGCTTCAGCGCAAACCATACCAAGCTCGCTAGGGGTTGGTAAACCTACCCACTTTGTGTCTCTACCACCAGCTTACCCGTTTGAAGTGAAGGCCGTCCAATTTTCGAGTCGGGTTGCCTTCCGTTCTGGCGTTTAGGTTCCCTCGGTACCGGCGCCATAAGAGTAACGAGCGATCAATTAGCCATCCGCCGTTGTTCTGCGCCATCAACGACTTGTAGCTTTACCCTTCCCGTGGCCTGCGGCGAGAAAAGAACTTGTAGGGGGGGTGAACACGAAAGAGTCGTTGGTTTGGCCTGTGTCTGGCTGTGAGTCCCACAAATCACAAGGTAGGACACCGGAGGTAACCCGCCTGTCATTGAATGGGTGCTCACCACGTTCCTAGGTTGTCACTCCTGGAAGTTGGACGTTATCCGTAGACTTCCGCCACCATACATTCGACAATGAGAATACCATCACAGGGAAATACATGGTTCACAAGATCACATCACGGTATACATTATTGCGCCGTGCACAGCAACAGGGCTAGGCTTATGTGCAGAAGTCTTGGGGCCACGGATCTATACAGCGGCGTTGGGCCCGGGGCCCCAGCGGACTGGGCCTGATCCCGACATGTTGGTGGCAAACCGGCTTACCACCGAACGCTAGCGCGGATTTGGATGGACCATCTAATCGTACGGTCGCCCCTTGATCAAGGCGTGCACTGACCTTGATTCGGCGTCTGCGAACCAGATCTGAAGTGGAGGTAGAGACTCGCGATTCCCAAGTGAAAAAAACCCGAGGGTTGGGGAGGTGAAGACCGAACGGGTTCCAGGGTCGCAAGAATCTGGAGTCGGAACTTCGGAAAAACTGAATGTTCGTTGAAAGCACTCAACGCCACCGTAAGAAACCGAACGGGTCCGTTGAGTTCTTGGGGTGCTGAGCGAGCGAGGCGGACGCAAATGTATGAGAGTGATCGAAAAAGATAGTGGAAGAATCCGCCGCGCCAGCTTATCTGAATACCGCAATGAAGGGTTATCGATGTGAACGTCAGGGAAGGTAGGAAAATATAACCACTGGAGGATGGCGATTAAGTTTTGTGACTTCGACTTGAGACGGATCCAATACAAGGGAGATCGGCCTTTCCCGGGAAGCTGATGGGCACAGGTGGTGGTGGAGGAAGGGTGCACTATTTGGATGTAGTTTACAGAAAGTAGCCATACGATGACTAGAACAAGGGATGGTAGCACGGAAAGATCCACGAAAATACAAGAGAAATAACGGTCGCTGTCTGAAGAACATTTTCTGGTGAATAGGGTCCAATCAACACCCAGGGTGTGAAGGCGATTGTTTCGGTTCGAAATTCAAACTATATCCTCCTGTGATGCCTTTTGACTGCAACCTGGAGTTGCGTTCCGCGCCTCACCAGTGCCTCCATCAGCCACTGGGTGGGTTTTCCCGCTTCTTGGATCGCGAGCCTCGTTGGACCTCGTAACGTCTTGACCAGGGTTAATGACCCAGTAATGCCAACTACAGTACCACAATCCTCAGTACAGGCAAACAGGACGATGAACTTGACTCGGAAACGCACTGCTTGAGAATCATGTAAAACGATGTTCCCAGGATCGACCCCAAGAACGGACCGACCCAGTACTAAGCCGATATGTGAGGAAAGAGGGAGTTCTAAAAGAAGTCATACACACCACCCAGTGTGCCCCGTCTGGGAATCCGGTCACAACTGCAGGTCCAAACGCACGCGCGGTGTTCACAGCACCACCGGTATAGTAGATCGACCAGCTGGAAGAACGAATCAGTTCCGCCCAGGGAGCGTGATGGAGAGGTTCGTACAGTTCGCAAACAAAGAGAGTAAGTCCGATCCCAACCTACGATGTTCAAGGGAAAACTTCGTCAGTGGCCAAAGGAATTGCTCTCCAGTGAACCAGGCCCACCGGTGCGAACGGGGTCACATGGTGTTTCTCGACGGCAAGCATCAGGACCGCGAGAACCAGATATGACGTGACGAACATTTCGATGAACACTCCTTGGGCGGGGTTGATCCCCTCCTGTAAGCTAGTGCTACCGATAGCATAAAGGCGTCAACACCGGCCATGAGCGAGATAAAGAATTCGCTCACTTGTAGCTACACGGGCCAGGCGAAAGCACCAGGACGACCGCGGCGGCGGCGGTCGCACCGGCGAGCTGAGCGATGCAGTACAGCACAAACCTCACAGGACCAATGGCTCCTGTAAGGAACAATGCCAAACTGACATTCGGATTGAATTGTCCACCAGTGACGCGGTAAAACAACCACGCAGACACCAGGAGACTGAAGCCGAAATTGGCGGAGGCTATGAAGACGTTGAGGATGTTGGGGGAAGGTTGGCCAACCCCTCCAGCGGACGCCGTAGCTTGTACTCCTCCAAAAGCGAGGGTGAGGAAGACGAAGGTGCCGACGAGCTCAAGAAGGGCCCCGCAGAAATCCTGTTTGATGTTCGCGAAGAGATCGCGGGTACGAGAAGGCATGGGTGCTGAGGGGATTATCGAGAGGGAGATAAGGAACGGGGTCGATTACCCTTGCGATATATAAGGGATCCAGATGGCGGGGAGAACATTATGTGCATCACGAAAACAGTTTTCTTGCAAAGTGCGAAGGTCGATCGAAGTCTGAAACGGGTGTAGTCGGGATCTGAGTTTCAAGCGCTAACCGAGGCTGGATCGATCACTGGATGTCTGGGGAAACATGTAAGAAGTCCGCCTCGCCAACCTGTCTGAACGCCGCAACTAGTGGAAAGATCCGCCGCGTCAACTTATCTGAACACCGCAATAAAAGTGAGAAACATCCACACACACAGTTCTGATTCTTGGCGTCGTCCAGCGTAGAACGCACCATCATTTTCTTCTCACGCAACCGGCTCAATTAATCTTCCTTCGGGTTCCATTGGCGATTCTCCGGTCAGCAATGGTCTGGTGACCCCACAGTCGGATCTCTCGACCTGGAGACAGAGGGTGATAGTTGAGTTTCCGCCAACAGCTTACGATTTGAGATATCTGTGCGGAGCTCGAAACCGGTCATTCTTTCTCGGTGTTTTTGTCAGATGTTCAGATTCTGTGCTTCTACAATATGTTTTTTTTTCAATGCTGATACAATTCTTGCCAGGTGGGAGGAGGGGTTGTACGGTCCCTCGCGGTGTAGGAAATCTCTACATGACTATCGTGTCTCTTCGAAAGCCACCCCCCAGCTGCCTTCTTTCCCGAGGTGGGGTACGACCCTCGAAGGCTTAATCAGAAGAGAACCTGCGAGCTTCGTCCGCAATGTCGTCTGGTTCCAATAAACTCGATCCTCGTTTCTTGCCTTCGCTAGTTCAGAGGTTACCTATGCAGAGCTGCCTGCCCGGCGGTGGGCATGGAGGAGGCGTATGAGTAGATCGGTCTGGCTGGAGAGGTAGTGTATACTCCGCCGAGTGACATCGCACTCGTCAACCCAAAGCGGATATCGTTGGCTTGGTTATGCTGGAAGGACTCGAAGAAACCAAGCTTCAGCGCAAACCATACTAACCTCTAACGAGGTTGGTAAACCTACCCATTTTGTGTTTCTGCCACCAGCTTACCCGCTTCAAGTTGAAGTGAAGGCCGTCCAGTTTCGAGTCGGGTCGCCTTCCGTTCTGGCGTTTAGGTTCCCTCGGTACCGGTGCCATAAGAGTAACGAGCAATCAATTAACCATCTGTCGTTGTTCTGTGTCATCGGCGACTTGTAGCTTTACCCTTCCCGTAGCCGGCGGTGAGAAAAAGTCTCGTAAGGGAGTCGAATGCGAGGGAGTCGTTGGTTTGTCCTCGTTTGTAGGGCTGTGAGTTCCACAAGTCACAAGGTCGGGCACCGGAGGTGACTCGCCTGTCGCTGAATGGGTGTTCACCACGTTCCTACGTTGTTCACTCCTGGGAGTTGTCCGTTGTCCGTGGACTCCCGCCGCCATACATTCGACAATAAGAACATCATTACAGGGGAATACATTGTTTATAAGATCATATCATGGTATACTACGTGATTGCGTCATGTACGGCAACAGGGCCGGGGTTTTGCCCAGTGGTCTTGGGGTCACGGGTCTATACAGCAGTGCTGGATTGGCCTGGGGTCCCAGTGCACTGGGCCTGATCCCGACGTGCCAGTAGCAAACCGGCTTACTGCCAAAGGCTAGCGCGGATTTAGGTGGACCATCTAATCGTACGGTCACCCCTTGATCAAGGCGTGCACTGACCTTGATTCGGCATCCGCGAACCAGATCTTAGGTGGGGGTAGAGGAGACTCGCGCATGAGTCGTCTACACCGTTGAACGAGGACGAAAGTGAGGATGATATCATCTTGGATCGACAGGACGTCTTCGCGATCGACGATGTCGAGGTGGGAACGGATGGCCGAACGGAAGGAGGAGTTGGAACAGTAAGTTACAAGGATCTCTTCCGGTTTGTCCTTGAGGATCAGCTGGGTGGGGCTTTAGATGCGCTGACACGCGCTAATCTGGGCGAGAAATGACTCACTGTGGGATTGCTTGTACCGAGAGGACCAAGCTTCCAGGCGTAGGTACGACCGTCACTGGCGGTGAACACAAACTCCCTATACGCGAGGATAATTGGATATAAGTTAACGACCGGAAGATGCAAATCGAACGATCCTCTTACCTAGTAAAGGACTTGAAGTTGTCTTGGCGTTGAGCCAAAGCGGGAAGGTGGATCTGCGACGACTCTGGCTTGTCCCAACACAATCGTGCGAGTGGACACCACTGGGATTCGACCATTGTGTGCTCGCTAGCCGTGTCGCTGGTGGGTGTAGCGGAGTACTTCCGGGCGACCGTGGTAAAGGAACCATTATCAGGGGTGTTGACCTGGTACAGGATCTGGTTGGAAGAATCGATGATGTACGACCTGAGAGGAAGGTTCTGGGCAAAGGTAAGCCTCATTTTTGGTTTGGGCAGAGGGGGTAGGTAGTTGGCAGTAGGTAAGAGTAAGAGGAGACAAGAGGCAGAGCCCTCGATGGTAGGGCAGGTTTGTCTGCTGGATGGTGTTTGAAACAAATCTTGGGGACGAGTTTATATATACCCGCAGTCACGCTGCTTCCCGTAGAATGAAGCTGGGAATTCAATCCGTACCGCATTATGAATGCTAAGGAAGTAAATGACATTGAGTCAGTCTGAGTCAAGCAAGGACCACTCAGACTCGTGATTGGTTGACACCCCCCTCCGCTCACCACATCTGGGGTCCCCATTGGCCGAGGCGAACTACAGGCGGCAGCTTCTCGGCCAACTTTGACTGACTCCAAACTTCCCAGGCGCGTCGATCTCGATCAACACGCATTCTTGAGCTTCTTCCCGTTCCTAACGGGTGTTGAACATTGATCACATCAAGCAACTATCACGCAGAGTCCTAGTTCCCATCCACGTCCTTGAGGGAGGCGGATCTCCCGTCGCACCTTCCCAAGGATTCCGAGAATTTGCTTTCTCACCGTAGATCTTGTGGCGGCGCTACGCAGCTCTATCACGTCAACTTTTCCCGATCGTCGGGGGCTATGCGCAGCGAATGACTCGCAATAACTCCCAGGGTCCACTAGTTGTACACAGTTGCTTTGTCAGGTCACCCACTTGCACGGGACCGAAACATACGACCATGGGAGAATCGTGCACCCTCCGACACGATCATGTGCACGGTGTTTTCAGGGTGGTCTCGTTCCGGGCGCACAGGAACGACCTTGAGAACAGGATAGTTCAATACAGTGCCATTTCGGTGAATGTCGCTAGTGATACAAAAGACCTGTGTGATACGGTTTGGGTATACAGTATCTAGTCAGGGGTATGGTCCAAATCAGCCAGTAATAAGGATAAGCCGAGCGCCTTGAGCCCCGGTCTCAGATGGAGGTAGTGGGCGGACGAATAAAGAGCGAATAAGGTTAAACATCTACAACTGATGCTCGTTGGTCTAGGACATGAGTAGCAAGATTGGGTTCTCGCCAGGGAGGCTATCCATAGGTCCAGTTATGTCTTCACTGGACAAAATTGGCGTCTTGCATTTCTGAGCCTCCGGGATCTCCTGTATGGTCAACAATGGGCATGCATCGATGATGCCATTGAGCTGGTCGGGCGTCGAATCACATTCATCGATCACATGTTGGAGGAGTTCTGGGTCCCAGCCGCTCCCGAAGTCGCCGTGAAATCCGTAACCTGTGGTATCCCTTAAGGGAAGGGTCAGGGACGACCCACATAGATGTGGAGTAATTGGACAAATGAACATACCCCGTGGACCAGACGAATGGGGACCCGTCTTTTTCCTCCCACCTGTCATTGAACTTGTCTGTCGCCCAGAACGTCTCGTAGAACAAGTGAGGCATGGGGATCGGGTGAGTCCTGTTAAGTCACAGGTTAGGCCAGTGCCCGGGACAAACTGCACAAAGCAACGCACGTTGGACACTTCCCGTTGTCCAGATCAGAAAAGTAAGCGACGTGGCTCTTGTGGTCGGGAGAATCCAAGTTCATCCCGTCCCAGCAGGATTGGAAATGGATATCGGCCCTTAACCCTTGTGGGCACTTGATGTTGGGGAACCCTCCAGGGGTGTTCAAGGAACGGATATCGGTACCGCGGCAGAGCCACTGCACGGCCTCTTCGTCGAGTGCCGCCTGAGTAGACTTGTTGCCTCGTTCCCATGCGCGTTCTCGGCGCCTAAAGTATACCATTCCATAAGATGGCCGGGACAGGCATTACGTGGGGCGAGAAAGCTTACGAGGGGGTCCCAGCGAGCATCCTCAGGCCGTTTGGAAAAGCCTTCAAACCAGAACCACCGTTCTTCTTATCATCCACACCGCGGAACAAATAATACACCGTCAACCCCCCCTCCGTCGAGACCGCCTCGAGTTTTCCCGTCTTAGGGTCACGAAAGTACAGTTTCGGATACCAGTAGTTGGATAGATCTTCGTTTGCTACACACGAGGTGCAGGAGGATTGGCGTAGGATATCGTAGGTGGTGTTTGGGAAGAAGTTGGCACCACCGTGAGCGGTGTGAACGTGTTGACTGGGCAATTTTCCAGGGTCGGAGATCCAGTCTGTTCGCCCTTCGGCGACGGGAGAAATACCTGTTCAATGCGTCAAAAGTGTGTAGGCGGTTAGAGAGATCAAGAGTGACTTACAAGGGAGTCGGAACCACGCAGCCGCAGGCTGGAAGATGGATACGAGTAACACAAGGAGCGAAATATAAGAGAACATCATCATAGGGAAAGGGTATCTAGGAAAGAGGGGGGTAAAGCTCGAGACCACGATGCGATTCCATCGGTTTTATATCCCCCTGCTCACTCAAGAAGTCGTGGCACGGTAATGTGGGACTGAAATGGTGAACAATGGACAGACGTGAAGGGACAACAAAATCGCGGGAATGCGACCGATGGGGCCCTGGGGGGGCAGAGTCGCACGGAAAGCATGGCCTCATTGTGTTTCTTCCTACAATGACTTTTTTTTCCTCGGGGAAGGAACCTCAAACGTTTCAGCGGGAGCTTGAACCTGAGGCGCCCGCGGGTGGGACTTCCTTGCACGCAACGATTGCGAATTAAGGTACTGGCAGAGGGTACACCGGTTCAGCAACAGCGGGAGTCGACGGGATAACAGCGACACGAAATGAGGACCATCGTGGCTCGTACTCGAGGCGTTTTTCCCTCGGGATCGCCACGGGTGGGCGGCCCAGAGGCGGGAACTGTGGGCGCCTAATGGGCGGTTGGCGTGGCTCATCCGAGTCGCGAGGCAAGAAAGGAGCCTGGGTGTCACCTGTTGAACGCCCCTTCCTCGGTTCGTGAGGGTTCATGCCCTGTTTTGCGTGCAAATGTTTGAATCTGTATTGACGTGAGGTATGACTAGTAACTATGGACCCAGGAGGACAACCTTGCGGGTATTTTAGTATGCAGCGGAAAACTTCGCGAACACATGATAAAGTCCAAGAATATGAAGTCGAAAAAATAGTCCAGAAATGTTCGAAAGAGTGGACAGTGGTCGTGGGAGAACTATAAGTTATGTATGACTAGATGTCCGGGCTCAAATGGTCCTTTTCAATCCTGCAACTCGACAGTGAAACCAGAAGTGAAGGGCAAGTTGGGGTTGATAACAACAACACCCTCCTTCTGCGCACCGGCGGCAATCATCATCTCCTTCTCGTTGAACAACACTCGCTTGGGTGCCTTCTGCACACCGAGGAATCGAACGGTAGAGATCTTGACATCGAGGGGGTAGTCGAACGATCCCTGGGCGGTAAGAGTTCCGTTGGCGTACTCGAATGAGACACAAGTGCTGGCCGGTGGGCTGAGCGAAACACCGTCATCCACGTAGAGCTCACCGGTGGCCTTGCCGTCAGCGCCGATAGCCACGAGGATCTCGAAATCGGTCTTGCGCAGAGCGGCCGTCGTCATGACACCAGCAGCCCTAAGAGGGAGAATTGTACCTCCACGAATATGGACGGGTATCTGCGTGTAGTCGATGTTCTCGAAGGTGACGTTCTGGCCTTGACCTTCGATCTTCTCATAAGTCTGGAAATCGTAGAAGGTCTCCTTTGGAAGGTATGCAGTGACGGAAGTCGCGTTCTCCTCGGCGACAGGAGAAACGAGGATGGAATCACCAAAGAAGAATTGGAGATCGATGCCATATGTAGCCTGGTCCTTGGGGAATATGTGCCAGAGGGGGTGCAGAACTGGCGTGCCGTCAAGGTGAGCCTTGTGGAAGGCAGTAAAGAGGTAATCCATGAGTCGGTATCTGCGAGGGAGAGGTAGGAGGTGAATGGCGCGCATAGAAGGTAATTTACGAATGGCGTACCTAATTCCAAGAGCATTCTTCGCAGAGTTTGTCACACTTTCCCAAAGATAAAACTCTTGGCTGATAGAGGTATCGCCGTTGTGCTAAAAACGCAGGAAATAAGACCACAGGGAATATCGGTCGAACTGGATGAGCTCACATTGCGCATGAATGGGTAGAAGGCACCGAGGGATGCCCATCGTGCGCAAAGCGTTTCAGTCGTGTTACCAGCAAAGCCGCAGATATCCGCTCCAACCATGGGCACCTGGTACACGCTGGCAAACCCAAGGATACCAGAGATGGAGTTCCTATAATGTTCCCACAAACTGAAGTTGTCTCCCAACCACTTTCCAACATCCTTGCCAGCACCAGCGAATGTCGAACGGGTAATAATTAGTGGCCGCACTCCGGGTCGACGAGCGAGGAGTGCGTTCCTGGTTGCAGTGGACATCAAAGTTCCGTACAAGTTATCTGGACAGATGTCAATCTCGATATCTATGGTGACATTTGGGAAACTTACGGGTATCATAGCCGCTGAGGCCGTTGGCGTGTTTGGTGTTGGTCTGGCCAGAAAACGTTAGGTGACGGTCGAGATCGGCAACCATTAGTAAATACTCACGTAGGCGGTCCTATCGGAGATGTACGGTAATGCGTTCTGGATCGCGTAGGGAGGGTTCAGGAGGTCATCGCCAGCATGTTGTCTCTTCTTCGAGGCGGAATCCTGGAGTATGGGCGTATTGGGGTCGGGTGCTGGGTAGTTGCGAACAGGTGGGAGACTTTGATCCCTCGCTTGCTGGAATGGGTCGTCGCATGGGTAGGTGCAGAACTGGATGGACAGAAGTGAGAACATGTTTAATATCGTGTGTTGAGAACTCACGCTAGCTGGCTCGTTCATATCAATCCAGGAGCCATCAATATCCACGCCGGTCTTGGGGTTGTAGAAGCTTTGGAACTCTGCAGTCCAGTAATCCTGCACCTTGGGATGGAACCAATCTGAGGAGGACGACTTAGAACGGGAATGTAGCGTCGAGGGGCTGGGTTATTTACCAGGATAAACGGTCACACCTTCGTAGGAACGTCAGCTGATAGTTGTGGGAGATCAACTTGGTACACTTACCAGGCCAGACAACACCAAGGAAGTCGGTTCCATTTTCCGCCTTGACCCAAATATCAGCCTCCTTTCCACGATCATACGCATCGTAGTTAGACTTTGGCAAATAAGCAACAGCGGGATCGGTCATGAGGACTAATTCACGCGGCCGGTTAGAGGCCTCAACTTGAGGTTGGAGCGGGGATGCTTACCGTATTGCTGATCATGGGCATGGAGGTAATCGACGATCTCACGCATGCGTTTGAGGGGGAAATAATCCGGATCAAGAGTGAAAACTCTCCGCCTATCCATGTAATCTGTGGAGAGTTAGCTTTTGGACTTGCGTACATAAGCGATAGCGGATACCGATGTCGGTCCACATGGTCTCGAGGGGAATTCCAGCCTTGTAGTATTTCTCAATTACACCGGCAACATCAACGTAATCTAGGGTGGTATGTCAGGGTGAACGCCACGCGTAAAGGAGGTGTATATGGGCTTACCTTTGTATCCGAAACGACATTGATGAAACCCGAAGGACCAATAGGGGACCTCTGCGGGGGTGCCGACGACCTGGGCGTATTGACGAGACACCTCGATCGGATCAGAGGTGCTGCCAGCCAAGAAGTAGAAGTCGATCACTCCTCCGATGACGTTGTACTCGAGCGACGCGGCCGGAGCACCAGCATCCTGGTTGATCTTTATGTCCATTCCGTTCGAGTTGAGTAAGAACACGCCGTGAGAGCCGGTGGGACGATGTTCGAAGTAAACGGGGTGGTTTCCGTACAGGTTCGTGTTGTTGGGAACGCCATAGGAATCTCGGGACCAGAGGGTGCGGGTGTAGTTGTTGGTCGGTAGACGGAAGCTGTCAGTGTGCTCGCCGAGGCCGTAGATGTTTGGGTTTGTGGGGAGGTTGGTCTTGACGCGGATGTACTGGGGCTCAAAGATCAGGGGGTGACCTTCGGTGGAGAAGAGGACCTCGTTCGAGTCGGCCCTGAAGACCGAGAAGGAAAAGGGGCTGGCGGTGTACTTGAACTTGATCTCGGGTGACTTGGGCGGCTTGGAGGATGGGCGGGGAATGACCGACTCGGGGACTTCATATCGATCCACGGCCGGATCAGTAATCTTGACGTGAATCCGAGTGTCTAGGGGTGGACACCGTCAGTTGCGCGCGACTCGCCCCGCCGCAGAGGGAACAGCGTACCGGTCTCGTAGGTCACCTGGAGCTTCAGCGCCGGGATGTCTGTCCCAAACACATTGCACGCCTTGCCCGCGAGAGAGAGGTCTGCGGTCAGAGTTGACCCACCGTCCTTGACGTTTGTTGCCTTGTACCCGGGGCAGGCGTCGAGGGTTGCGGGCTCGACCCAGACGGCGGCGGCGACAGCCAGGAGTCCGAAGAGGGTGAGGGATTTCGACAAGACTGCCATGGGGGGCAGGGCGGTCGAGACGGCGGATGGGACTTGAGCTTGAATTGTCGCAGACGTTTTATAGTGTCCCCGCCCCAATATATACCGCTTGTTTCATGTCAGCTTCCATCACGGATAGACGGCGTCATGGATGATTTTCGAGCTGTGAATTCTCGCTAGGATGATTTCCAGTGATGCCCCGCCCAGGCCCACCCCATGACCTGGCGGGACGCCCCCGCAAAGCCCGTGCGCTGGCGACAAACGAAACCCATGTGCTCAGTTGATTTGATCTCGGAAGATCTGCGCTGGCCGTCACGCTAGCAGCACCGGAAC
>Ga0307513_10001940_pt1 | contig 29289 bp, 37 predicted proteins | sample 15_EM_MG_FD_202174 | JGI IMG/M metagenome (GOLD analysis project Ga0307513, IMG submission 202174) | Populus trichocarpa ectomycorrhiza microbial communities from riparian zone in the Pacific Northwest, United States - 15_EM | ecosystem: Host-associated > Plants > Roots > Unclassified | place... | reverse complement strand
GGGCAGTTGTTCTGTTACAGCAATTGCGCCATCCTTATCTGGAGGCGGGCCTAGTGCTCGTGGTCAGACGATGCGGCGTGCCTCGCCAGCATCTAGAGAGTACATGCTTTTCACGTCCTGTGTAAGAGTGTTACTGATGTTGTGTTCCCAGAACGTCCTCACTCCTACTCGAGGCGGACAGAGTTCCCCTCTTCCCAAGTGCACGTCCCGCATCCCGGTATGTCCTCCATCTAAACACATCAGTGTCAATGCTGACATTCTCCATAGTCGCCCTTCCTCTGCTTCTAGGAGAGATATTTGACTTTCAGCAGCTACCCTTGCTTGATCTACTACTGTGAAGGCACCTCCTGTCTATTTCTTGGCGCCAGAGCATGGTAGACGTTTCCATATGTGGTTTCCTCTCCCCGATTATGTTCTCCTTAGGTGGCCTGGCCAATGAAGCTAGCTTACTTGTCCTGAAGACGACATTCCAGTGGGTTGGGAGGTAAGATCTTGACTATCAGTTATAAGTTGTCTACTTCTCCACCGCATCAGTAAAACAAATTTCTTGGACACCCGCGTTGGAAGCTCGACATTGAACCGAGCGAATCAACGGGCCAGAGGCAGTTGTGAATGCAGACTGATTGTTTCTACATTGTGCCTGTTGGCATTCAATCTCCTCTGGAGAACCAAAAGGCGTGTACATAGTGCGGACAAGGCAGACGCCGACATCGCCTTTGTGCATTTGGTGCATTGGTGGGCTCGCTCCTCGAAACAACTCAAGGCAGTGGGTACAAATAATGTCCTAGCACGCGGGATATATTTCCAGCCCAGAAAGACGATAATCGGGCCCTTTATGCCCCAGTACGTCAAATCGGCGAACCTGAGCCTGCACCGAGTGGGTGTAACCACCAAGACGCGCCTTATTCCACCCAGGTGAAGCGATTCTATGAGACGGATAGGGTGGGCAACTAGTCGCGTCCAGACTCTGAAGGGTTTTCTACAATCGACGAGTTGAACAAGCACAACTGAAGGGAAACATACCGACCAAGTCAAAGTGGATGGTTCGCCTTATTACTGTAGCCATTCTCCGTTCCTACTCCACACCAAGCGTCGTTTTGTACGTGCCTTCAATCTTGTTCCCGTTGGTTCTCGGAAGTCAAGGTACGAGTTTTCCTTCGTATACTACAACAGAGATTATAATACTTGGCCAACTCAGCCTCGAGGGTCGCTATGCGCACTCGGCGGCAGCATCAGGGTCGTCGACCAAATGGTTGTCCCCGACTGCTGGCGACAAGCCCTAACTTATCACCATGGTCTTCCACCTGACTCCTCAGAATTCACGGAACTATTCATCCCTCGTAACCAGCGCGACATTGCACCGGTACAATACACATACTTTTCTCCTGCTGACCTACTCGATATTTCCGTTAATCAAGTATCCCTGATCCACTGACTATTTGAACGTGTTCATTCAATACTGGGAGTGAGGCTGTCGGAAACCCGCCTGCACGGCGGTCGTTGTTTTCCGCTCCGACAACTCCGCAAGCCAAACACGTGCCAACGAATGGGGAGTTGTCGGGGGAAAGACATTTTAAAGGGACCAGGTATAAGTTAAAACGTGTGTTCATCGGATCTGCGAGACGACAGGGTGGAAGCCAACTGACGGTGTATTTGTCCAGACTAGCTTCGACTCAACCACGACGTGTCGAAATGGCGCAACGTCGCCCACCTTCTGTAAATGGTTTCCAACGATCTAGACTACAACCCGCAACTACATTGACGCGCTCCAAATCGGCCCTTAATCACGCTGCGCCGGGGACGCGCATCCACAGCCCTCCGGACGAGGTGACGGGCGCGTCGAATGCTCCACCAGCTTACACAGCAATACCACCCACACCTTCAGGTCACAATATGAATGCTCTTCTTAATAAGCGCGCGAAGAAGCTCGGTCTAGAGGACAACGCGGAATCGAACATCCAGGTTGTTGTCCGGTGCCGCGGCCGTAGCGACCGTGAAGCAACAGAAGGCTCACCAGTTGTTGTACATATCAACGGGCCACTCTCGAACGAGGTCGTCATCAGGACAGAGGCCGCCAAGATGGAATTGGGTGTCGTTATACCACCGTCGACGAAGACGTACCCATTCGACCGCGTCTTTGGGTTTGCGTCTGATCAATCCCTTATTTACAACGAAGTCGTCGCACCTATGCTCGAACAAGTCTTGACGGGCTACAACTGCACGCTATTTGCATACGGCCAGACTGGAACGGGCAAGACGTACGTCTATCCTCTCCAGTTGTCCATGTTCCAGTGTTGATATTCCTTCTATTTCAGCCATACTATGCAAGGCGACCTCACACCTTCAATTTCCGGCGGCCCTTCCGCAGGAGCAGGAATGATTCCTCGCGTCCTCGCGAACCTCTTCGCCTATCTTGAGGCGAATGTACCCGATTATAGTGTTAAGGTTTCATTTGTCGAGCTCTACAACGAGGAGCTCCGCGACCTCCTTTCGCCAAACCTCTCCGCCCCGGTGGGCTCGGAACAACCAATGAGCAAAGGCAAAGCCGCATCAGGTGACCGCAATGAAGGCCTGAAGATCTTTGAGGACGCTCGTGGTGGTGTTTTCATTCAAGGTGTCGAGGAAACCTTTGTTAACAATGCGGCTGAGGCCGTCAATCAACTTCGGAAGGGTAGCGACAGGAGACAGATTGCGGCAACGAAGTTCAACGACCACTCGAGCCGTTCACACTCAGTCTTTACCATCACCGTGCACACCAAAGCGGCGGCGGATGTGGCTGGAGAGGACTACCTGCGGACTGGCAAGTTCAACTTAGTCGACCTTGCCGGCTCGGAGAATATTGGGCGGTCTGGTGCAGAAAACCACCGCGCCCGGGAAGCGGGAAATATCAACCAGAGCTTGCTAGCTCTTGGGAGGGTAATCAATGCTCTCGTTGACAAGTCGCCTCATATTCCGTATCGGTAGGTGGCTCAGAGCCACCTTGTGGAAGCCCTGTTGATTTCCATTTGCAGAGAATCCAAGTTGACACGTCTGTTACAAGACTCACTCGGTGGAAGAACGAAGACGTGTATCATCGCAACAATTTCACCCGCCAAATGTAATCTCGAGGAGACCTACTCTACCCTCGATTACGCCATCCGTGCTAAGAGTATTCGCAATAAGCCAGAGATCAATCAGCGCATGACCCGCAATTCTCTTCTCAAAGAATATATTGCCCTCATAGAGAACCTTAAGGCTGACCTACTCGTATGTATTCCTTTACTAGTCCACCGCATTGGACTGGCACCTGACAGGACATTTTACTCAGGCAGCTCGAGAGAAGAACGGGATCTATATGTCGAAAGAAAGTTGGGAAGCGATGTCGACTGAGACCCAAGCTCTACAAGACTCCAATGAGGAATACCAACGCCGCTGTGAAACACTTGAGGCGCAGATCCGAGCTGTTCGGGAAGAACTCACTGAATCCCTGGGTATGCTCATGAAACGTGATACTGAACTCAAAGAAACCAAGGAGACATTGAGAATCACCAGTGGGGAACTCCAAGTTACCAACGAGGATCTGAAGAACACCAAGGTGGCACACGCAGAGGAGGTCGTCCTTCGAAAGGCGTATCAACGTGGCGAGGAACGATTAGATAAGGTCGCCACTGGCTTGAAGGATACTGTCAAGAGGAGTGTAGCAGATGTTGGGGGGTTGTCCGACAAGCTGGGTATGTTCCTCAATGTGTCTCAACCTCCCTGATCTAAGAAGTGATTGGCAAACCTTCGCAGCTCGAAAGGCAGCTGTAGCCAGTAGCAATGCAAATGCTGTCATCGCATTTGGCAAAACTCTAAGTGCCGAGTCATCCGCGTTGGCCGGGCGCCTCGAGGAGTTCGTCAAGGATCATACCAGGCTCACTGCGAAACTCAAGGGTGAAACCGAGCAATTCCGTACAGCAGAAGTCGAGGTATGAAATATACTTTTTCCTATGCTAGTGAGGTTGCGCCTAACCTGGCAATTCAATGCGATGCAGTCGCTGTCCGCCCTCTCCTCCCAGGTAGAGCAGTGCACGCAAACACTTACCGATTCGCTGGGTCAACTCAAAGCTAACGAGGCGGAGTCTTCCGATGCCATTGAACAAATTCAACAAATAATCGCCCGGGCAACGGATGATTTGAAAGAAGGTTTTGAAGGTTGGGCCACCAACGTCCAGAAAAACTGTGCCACGCTGTGCGCGGACATTCAACAGGTTGCGAGCGACAACCTTTCGACAGTACGTAAAGCTGACTCTTCTGCCTCATCTGCCGACTCAACCGATCCTGTTTGTAGGCGGAGCAGGCGATGATAGCATCAACGGAGGTGTTCAATGTCCTCGTTGCGGAGACATATTCGTACCTGGAGAAGGAACAGTCCAGGGTTGCGCAGGCTAAGTCACTCGTCCAAGAAGCCGCCAATGCAGAGGTACGTTTCCGACCTGATGCCCCTATACGGCTCCACGCCACACGAACACAAGCAGGTCCCATACAGTCACTCATGGCTGCCACAGATTTGCCGTCTCCGACAGCAGAATCAGCTCCTTACTCAGATGCTTGAATCGGAGGAACAGAAAGCCCAGACAATGCAAGACGAACTCCTCAAGAACGTCTCTTCCCTTGTGATCAATTTCACCAATCAGCGAAATAAGAGTCTCAGGGACGCTGGGTTAAGTGTCCGCAAGGCGATGAAGGAAGGCATGAGTGGAATGGAAGCGTTTGCGGCAGAGCATAACAAACGAATGGACGCTATGCTCAATTCTTCGCAAGCCACTGCTCGTGACGTTGTCAAAAAAGGCGATGCTGGCCGGGACGGTGCAGAAGAGATGGAACGGGCTCTAGGGGTCGTAGGAGGGGAGGTTCGAACTGGTTTAACAAACTACCAACACGCAATGTCTGGTGCATTGAACGAGCAAATGGCCCGATTTGGACGACAAAAGGAGGAGATGGACGTCGGAATTTCTGGAGGTATGACCGCTTATCGTTCTTACAGAAGACAAACTCCTCATATTTACTTCTTACCTTTGATAGCATTTGCGAAAATTGGCAGGGGCAGACGAGCGCGATCTGTGCTTACCGAATCCTTTGGCACCGACTTGCTGGAGGGGTATCGCACACTTCAAAGTGGGTTGTCCTCTGCATCTGGAATGGCAGAGTCGAGCTCCAATGGTATTCTCGAAAGTGTACGTTCCTATTTGGAGCGGCTAATCCACGAAACGCGGCTAACAATCTCTTCTGTTTTAATAACCTCAGACTGCTGCGATCCGCCATGCGGCGCAAGCGTATCGGAATGATACCGCTTCCAACCTCTCGGGCCTTCGTCAAGCCAATAGAGCTCTTCAAGAGCAAGGCACCCGTGAAGATATCCCTACAGGAACAACGCCCCGCAAACGGGCCTGGGAGTACGACGATGATTGGGAAAGGACACAAGACCGTGATACAGTTCTCAGTGAATGGCGTCTGAGCCGACAACACCGTTCAAAGCGTCCGCGTTTACAATCCCGCAGCCGGTCCGTTGAGTCTCGTCATGACAGCCAAATTGATTTCTGTGCCTCCACACCATCAACACCCGCACCCGAAAACGACTTCGACGACGGCGCCGACGGGGACAAGACCATCCGTGGGGAACCCGGGGTTGCCCATGGTGATAGTGTTGAACAGAGATCAGATGCCCCTACTGTAAAGCCAACGAGTGACGTGCTAACTGGATCGACATCGTCTTCCGTTTCTGCCCCTACCTCTGCCTCTGCCTCTCTGCCCGGTCTGCCCCGTTCAACAGCCCTGAAGTCTGCGGCGGTACGAAGCAGTGCCGTTGGCGTGGGTAAACCTAGCGGGCTAGCAAAGCACCAATACACAACGAGGGGTGGGAGCATGAGTAGTAACAAGGGCGTACCACTAGCCGATCGCAATCTGCTCTCAAAGTCAAGAAAAGCACGGTGATCTATGCCCTTCCGGTGTCGCATCCGCGTATAAATTAGCTTTCCTTAGTGGGTGTACACGTATCCCTGTTACCGTGATGACAGGAGTTGTTTTATATGCTTAATTTCATCTCTGGTTTCACGAAAGCCCATTGGTTGCCGCGAGGGAACGATCGGGGGAGATCGGGGTAGCTAGAATAACACAACTATTACATTGATACACTTCGCGGAAGGTCCTGCCACCGAAGATACAAGCAAGTATACAGATAAGTCAGGGAATCATCATGCGTTACGACAATATAATGCGGACGGTGGACACGAATATACTAAGCGCCAGTTCAGGGATGAGCACACGCAGTCATATGTCGTTTGAGGTTCTTGCGCAATAGAAGTCTGCGACTGGATGAAATTGGGTCAGAACAGGGATGAGGGTGCTTTCCCACAGGCACTGACCATTTGTTACAGACTGCACGAGCTGGACTGACATGCGCTCTCAGATGTGTGGAGGAAAAGAATGACTTATTGCTGGCAAGAAGAGGAAGGGTTAGCACCGTGCCTGGGCGTCTGGCAAGGCCAGGTACTCACCATCCCCGAATTCCACAGGCACCTTGGCAATTATAGGGACGCATTCCAAAGTGCACCCGTACGTGGGTGAGAGCACGATCTCTCCGGGAGAAGACGTGACCACAGGCTCGACCTGTATCCCCCACGGGGACTTGACACTGGTAGCCAGATCTGCACCGCGATATGGACTGCATGGGTATCTCGTCCTCTGAGGCGGAGGGCTCGTCCTGGCCCGTCCAAGAGGCGTTGGAATTTGGTGCAATTACGGAGATGGGGGGGGAGGGTATAGGGCCCCAAAAATCGGGCGAAGCGACGACGTCCGATTGATGATAGGTGATATGATTAGGTGGGGAGAAGGACAGTGGGTGGGTTGCGAAAGGAATGGATTGCTCCCAACTAGTGGCGGCTTGCATCCCAGGGTCACAATGCGCCTCTAGCTCTGGAGTTTGGATCGTCGATACAATCGGGTACGCCTGGGGAAGTACAGGGGGTGCACCTGGCGTGAAGGCGTAGAACGGGGTTTGGTAGGTCATGCTTGGTGTTGCTGGTGGGGAGGTGAAGGGACTGGGCCGGCTGGTGCTCCCTGATATACCTGCAAGGCAGTCCCCATTCGAACATAGACTATTCAAAGCGCGGCGTACTCGAGTGTATTCCTTTGACTGCCCAAAGTCCCAGGCATACGCGACAGCCACTGTGAAGTCCGACCGCAAGTCCAAACAGACGGGGAAAATATCGTCTTTTTTTGCATTAGGGCTCTGCAGGACAGCTCGCTTGAGAGATCTACAAGCGGTGTTCGCCGACACCGTGAATTCAAGAACTCAGACCATTCACCCAATGGATTTGAGGCATTGCAAGAACGCTACAGAGTGGGACAAAGAAACCAGGGAAACACTATGCATCGCCTAGGGTAAATGCCATGGCGGTGCTACTTAATTGCATGAAACTAGGCGCCCGACTCTGGGGGGTTAGGTACTCGTCAGATTTCGAAATCCTACAAGTCGTATACCTCCTACGACTCCCACGAGTCATACAACAAGCTGCATTTTGCCCCTCGTGTTCGTTTACCAAAATCCGTCATCTGCATCGCCACCGCCACTTTTCTTTTTGCCTTTGCTCTGTGCTAATGCTTGACGTTCATACATTTCCGCAATCTGTTCTGGAAGATTCAGGGCTTTGTTCTTCAGAAGCACCTGAGGGTGTCTTTGCCGCTGACTCGCAACTTACCTGCTGGGGACTGGTGGCGTCCTCCACATCTTTATCATCTCTCACACGAATGAATCGAGGAAACCGCAGAGAGATGCCACGCTGGTCGACCTGCAACATGGTAAGCCTTCTAGAATTCGCATCGGAGCAGGGCATCGGCAAAGAAGCACTTACCAAACCTTGAGCAGCTGTGTACACGGGACTTAGACTGAGGTCGGCTGTCAATACTTCCCAGACAACCTTGGGTGTAAACCAGATATCCGGTTTGGCACCTCCAACCTTGATGTCCCCTCGGGGCTTGGAGAGCCCGAGATCCTTCAGAGACTCGTAGTGAGTCTGCAGCGCCTCGTCGGAGAACCCGGTCCCTATTTTGCATATTGTTTGCCACTCCTCAGCATCAGTGTCATAGCACGCGAGGAGGAAAGCGCCGTAAACTGCCGTACGCTTTCCCTTTCCATAGTAAGCACCCACGACTACAAGGTCGAGTGAATCGCCAACCCCGACAAGGTAATCCTTCTTGAGCTACCGAGACCCGAGACGATCGTGGGATCGTGGGATCAGCGCTTAAAAATCTGGTCTAGACCGTGTCACATACTTTCAGCCAGTTTATGGAGCGTCTGCTGGGCTCGTAGAAGCTTTCATCTGATTGTAACATCTTGACCATGAGACCCTCGCATCCATCCTTGACAGATTCTTCCAATAATACTTGAATTTCTTCCGTTGTTTCCCCGTTGGATGACTTGGCAAATTCGAATTCGAACGGTACCTCTCGGAAGTGTTCCCGGAGAAGCTTTCTTCGGTCCTCTAGTGTTCGGTGGAGCAGTGGCTGTCATGGAAAACTCAGTATCAACGGCCCTGCCGGCGAGGCCCCGCTGGGAGCGTTACCTACCTCGCCATTTAAAAAGAGAAGGTCGAACGCAAATAGACAAACTTGGACAGTAATATCTTCAACCTTGACATCTTTCCTTTTTCGTCGACTTAGTTCTTGGAAGGGTTGGAGCTTGCCGGTCGTTTTGTCAATCGCCACGGCCTCGGCGTCTAAGACGAATGAGGTGGTGCCCTCATTGACACACTAAAAAGTAGATGAACAGAATTCTATTTCTGGGGGGGAAGCGCATACCTTGGGCAGCCGCTCTGCGAGTTCGGGGTATTTCTTTGTCATGTCCTCGGAATTCCGGCTGAAAACAGCAACCGTTCCATCGTGAAGGCGATGTACTTGAGCTCGCTCACCGTCGTACTTGTATTCACACGTAAACCGTTTACCCTCGAACCTGTCAAGAACCTCGCCAATGGCCTTCGTCGGTTTGGCGAGCATTGGTTTGAGTGGCACGCCAGGTGTGAGCTTGCAGTGTTCATTAAGATTCATGATCCCATGTTCTAGGAGTGGGGGGATGATCTGATCGTAGGAAGGAAGTTCGCTGTTGCACCCTGATCAGGCACACTCACGAAGCGCGATATAGCTCACACACCTATAGATTTGCTTTAGCATTTTGCTACCCTCTTCGAGCTTCGCCGAGAGCCTCTCCTTGGACCAGTTCCTCCCTTTCCGATCTCTCTCATCCAAGACCACAGCGTATGCCAGTGCAAGCAGGACAGTCCGCTCGGCAAGTCCGATTCTGAGCTTGCCTTCGAGTGATCGAATGATAAATTTAGCTTCAGGAGACGTTTCGCCGCCGATACTTGCTTGACAAGACGCGAGTAATTTGGATATTATGCCGGTCTTCTTGGCTTGAGACTAAGAGTAAAATTAGGACAACCACCGGGACACGAATAACACGAACACACCTGATGCCCAGCGGTAGTGGCGATGGTCTTGAGTTGGGAGAACACGGACGGTACGGTCAAAGGTTTCACTTTAGCCAGCGACAACGTCTGTTGACGGGCTTTAGAGTTCTGACATAGTTCTTTAGTACCATCACCACTGGAATATTTCCGAAATATACCCACCATAGCGACAAGACCCAAATCCCCTTCCTTTTTCAAGTCGTCTTTGACGCTCTGGGGTTTTCGCCCCGTCGATTCACTAATTGCCTTGATGAGCAGACTTTCACCAATACCTAGTTCTATTCCCTCATAATCGGGGCTCAGGCGGTTGATACACAGATATACCGTCTGGAGCAGTGTATGAGCATCGGTGTCGGCACCTTCTCGTCCAGCACGAGAGCGGGAAATGATGGTATGCAGCAAAGAGGTGAGGTAACATGTTTTCTCAATCCTCTTGGTTGTGCCTTCGATCAATGAGAATGCGTAGGCCAGGAGTGCATAGGGAGCGCTGTTAACATTTGTTAACGAGTATGGCCTGGCGGTCATAAAATGAGACCTCACGGTTCCTTTTCATCCCAAGTCCCCTTGAACTCGACTATAAAGTCCCCACTCAATAGCTGTCCAGCACTGATGAGAGGGTAAGCAAGGTTTCAGAGTTTGTGATGGTTTCTTACGTTGTGGAAGCGACAGCCAGTTCCTCTTCATCGGACACCCCATCATCCTCGACATCAGCAGGTTCGACGGCGAGCACCTTTTTGCTGCTGTTTTCGAGGGCTTGAGAGGCCCTTTTGCCTGTAAGTTTGGATTGAGCCTTGGTCGACTTCTTCGTCTCCTTCTGTGGGATCTTGCTCGGAATTGCCGAAGGTCCATCATCGGGGGAATTTTCATCATCCGATGTGATGACTTTCCTCCTCTTGGTGACTGGTTTGACGATTGCTTCGTCCTCTAGTAATATGTGATCAGCCATATGAGACAGCTGACACGGTGGCAAATCCACCTTCGTCCGCGCTCATGGGTGAAGGTGCTTTTCGCTTTGCATGTTTTTCGGGATCGGGGGTAGCTGCTTGTATGGGTACACCCGTAAGCATAAATGACCGGCTTGAGTGGAACACATCTCACAGGCTCGCGATGATTCGGGCGGCAGCGAACTCCGCGCATCCACATCCATCGTACTGGAATCGGTAGGTGTCGCCGGCACAGGCATTTGTCCTGCCTTCATAGACGATATTTCAGTAGGCTGGGCCTTGGTCTTCCCTTGGTCTTTCTTTTGTGCTTTCTTGTTCCATATCTCGTTTAGACTTGCTTGTTGGGACGGAGCGGCCTTCATTCCCTCCAGTTCGTCATAAAATATCCCTGTGAATACGAGGTGAATATGAGGAGTTATCAAGCAGTATCGCAGAGATGAGGCTCACCAAGCGTTTGTTGCCTTTGTATACGCTTTCCAGGAGAGGCACTTCGAGACTTTGTGAACCCCAATCGTGTCTGGTCGAGGACACGAGCGATGAAGGGTGAATGTCAGCAGGCAGAACTCTGAAGAGACTCGGATAGGAAAACATGCCTGTGCTTGAACTCTGTGGAGGACGCGTCGCAGGAGCGATAGACTCGCGTCACTAGTTTGCGAACCGGACAGAAATACACGAGTGTATGGTATACGCGTTCTACTGAGCGAATACAGGTTGGAGGAGCGCGTGTACGAGGTGGTCTGGTTCAAGCAAGGGCTTGTTTATCTTTCCACTTCTTGAAGAGAAAAAAGAACCCGGGATGAAGCTAAGGAAAGCTAAGGAATGAACATGGTATGATATTTGGTAAGGCCCATATGAGTACACCAGTCGTCTGTCTCTCGTTCCTAGCTCGGCCTCGCCCACACATGGTCATTTCAAACCGCTCTCTGGCCGACTCGTTTTCTGTTTGTCCCTCGCTTCAACATGCTTAGAGGACCACTGGCATTCTTTGGGACAGCGGCCGTATCCGGAATCATCTTCCATACCCTATTCTTCTCCTTCAACTACTCAGACACATATCTTTCGTCGATCTCCCGCCTCCAGTCCTCTTCTGGGCGGAATGGTCCCTCAGAATTTAGTCAAGACACTTGTCCAACTCCACTACTACTACCCATCAAGTACGTGACAGTAACCGCCAATGCGCCAGCTCCAACTGCCACCGTCTCCAGGGATCCGTGGACCAAGGTAAATGATATGACACTGGAAGAAATCAGAGAGATGGTATCAAAGACAAAGGGACTCTTCGCAAGAGACTTTTCCCTCGGTCTTGGCTGGAATAACGTGAGCGGCTTTCCCTTTGCCAATATGGCCATCTTATTCATAATATGCGTCTAGATGCGCTATATTCTCGAAGCAGCTCTTCTACACGCTACCATGTTAAACCGGACCCTTGTGATTCCCTCATTCGTATACTCTCGCTCATGCGAGTTTGACATGTGAGGGTTTTGCAACTACTCACGTAATTCTCTAATGTCTACTCAGTTTCTCTTGTGCTGCCTTCGCCAAGATGGTTAACCGCGGCGAAGCAGTGGGATGGGACGAGTGGCAGGTAGGTGGGTGGGTGGACTACTCGCATTAAGGCTCTCACAAAAGGATGATAGGACCTACCACTTGAACGACAAGTCGGCTGGCGTATCCCGATTGAAACTATGCTAGACATCCCACGCCTCCGAAAGAAGTATCCCGTCATTCTCGTGTCGGAATACTTGCAAATGCAGGGTCTACCAACCAACTATGAGTGGGCGAACGGGATGTGGCATCAAGTGAGTGGCGACTTGTCATCAATGGTCTCAGCTTATGGCTTCATTAGAAAGTCTACCACTCTGGCCCACATCCACCAAGCTTACACGTCATTCCCAATCACGAGTGGGACCCAGAGGGCGTCATCCGTGTCGACCGTCATGAGAAAGTGAAGGAAAGACGGGCTCTCACCGAAGAAGGACAGGGGTTAGCAGCCTTGTTGCAAGACAAACGAGTTTCCCTTGATAAACGGATTCTGGATTGTTCGGAAGCTCGTCTTGCGCTCTCTACCGCAGGGGATGTTACCACTGATGACACGCTCGAAAGACTTGTGCGTGAGGCTGGATGGACAATACTTTATACATGGAACGGGTCGTACGTGTTAAACACTGAAAGTTTCCCTTCACTAATGTCGTTCTTAGAATTGGCTTGGACTATAATAAGGCGGTTGTGGATCCATTACGACAGGTCGCACCACTCCACGAGCTCCGTGGAGTTGTTAATGACTGGGACTATATCTACGCCGACGTCTTGCTTCTTGCGGGCGAGATCCATCTGCACCGCAAACCTGGTTTCTTGCGATTTACCACTCCTGAAGCAAGAGACGCATTTTCTGGGATGGTTCTAGAGAGCTTCCGGCCTGCAGAGAGAACCATGGCGCTAGCTAAGAAGATCGCCGATCGTATGACGGAGGCAAACGGAGGCAGGCAGTGGATGGGCGCTCATATGCGACGTGGAGACTGTAAGCAAGATGAATCGTGCCCTCTCCACGGTTCATTGACGATTCTTGTATAGTTGTCGAGAAAGGCTGGGTAATGGAGTCAACCCTCGAAGCACACATCTCCCGTATCAAGCGCAATCTCGAGATAGGCAGAAAAACTCTTGAGAAACTGAGGCGCATAGAACCCAAGGCCTACGATGTCCCGAATGCCCACATAAACCATGGTATACGCCAACGACCAGAACCGCTTGCTAATGATACGTGCGTTGTCGTTGCTCAATACTCATTCCGGGTTCTTACGGCCTTGCAGAATATTTATTGCCACCGATGAACGAAACCGGACTGCTCTGAATTCCATCAGAGAACATGGCGTGTTACTTTTCGACGACCTCGTCACAGTTAACGACAGGCGTGAATTTGGCTGGCCTATAATGCTCTCGGATGTGGTGGCATTGGTTGAACAAGCCGCCCTCGGCATTGGAGCCGGCTTCTTCTACGGGCATGCTCTCAGTTCGGTACCAGGTGGGGTTCTGAACCTAAGAGCTGTCTCTGGAATGGACCCTCGGACTGTTGTTATCGACTGAGTGCGTGTTGGGTTAAGTACTTTATTTCAGGGCTACATTCTTGTCGATTAGGTGAACGGGCTATCATTCGTGTATGATATACTGCAGAATTAATGTATCTAGGCTTGAAGTCTTGTGGTTGAGTTATCCGTTTAGGTTCCCATCCTTTCGCTGTTGACGCTGCACTGAGGCAGCCCACGCGCCTACCGCGAGCCGACCGCTCGTTCACGCTCATCCACGTCGCTTGCGCGCTGATTCACAAACCCAAAGGATTGCTCCTGACGCCGCACACGTCGGGGAAAATTCCCGATGGTTCCGGAGCAGACCCGAGACGCTGACGCTGAGTCAGGTTGTCGCTTATAAGCGCCACCCTCGTTACCCAAACACCCTCGCCACTTGGAACCCAACCACAACCGCCTCTCTCGCCACTACCCCGTTTTCGCCATCGACCCACACAACCATGCAGATCTTCGTTAAGACACTCACGGGCAAGACCATCACCCTTGAGGTGGAGAGCTCTGATACGATCGACAACGTGAAGAGCAAGATCCAGGACAAGGAAGGGTAAGCAGCACTCGATACGGAGAGATTACGACCGATGACTTACTGCCCTCGCGCAGAATTCCCCCGGATCAACAACGCCTCATCTTCGCGGGCAAGCAGCTCGAGGATGGCCGCACGCTGTCCGACTACAACATCCAGAAGGAGTCCACCTTGCACCTGGTGCTTCGGTTGCGTGGAGGAATGCAGATTTTTGTGAAGACGCTCACCGGCAAGACGAGTACGTTCTCAATACCGGGGATCGGAGCGCCAGGTCTAACATCGTTCACCAGTCACCCTCGAGGTCGAGTCCAGCGATACGATTGATAACGTCAAAAGCAAGATCCAGGACAAGGAAGGCATTCCTCCGGATCAACAGCGCCTGATTTTCGCCGGCAAGCAGCTCGAGGACGGCAGGACCCTCTCTGACTACAACATTCAGAAGGAGTCGACCCTTCATCTCGGTACGTGAACTCTCAATTCTTGTACTGGGCTGAATAACTCATCATTATCCAGTGCTGAGATTGCGAGGGGGGATGCAGATCTTTGTCAAGACCCTGACTGGTAAAACGATCACGTTGGAGGTCGAGTCCAGCGACACGATCGACAATGTTAAGTCGAAGATCCAGGACAAGGAAGGTATCCCGCCGGACCAGCAGCGCCTGATCTTTGCAGGCAAGCAACTCGAGGATGGGCGCACGCTCTCGGATTATAATATCCAAAAGGAGAGCACCCTCCATCTCGTCCTCCGCTTGCGTGGTGGCCAGTAACTGCCTCGCGGAGTCCTCTCTTCGCTGGCCGGTCGTTGTGGTCTGCTTGTCTTGTACAGTGCACTGTCGATATTGTCGACATTTGAATATACATCTGAATGAACGTTGGTGTTCCTGATTCGTATCTGCGTTGCTTCGTACGCCCGAAAGAAGTGAGAGAACGACGAGACGGAGACGGGACCACCTTACTACCCTTACTACCCTTACTACTACCTTGCGTGTGGCGGGGGTCGTGTAGTACAATCTCCTGCAATGTTCTCCAATCCCATGCCAGTCTGTTAATTCAAACCCACGTCAGATGGCGGTCTCAAACCATTGCTCGCCATATTAATCGGGTGTCGCTTCCTTGGTTGCGACATGTCCTTGAACCCGCGTTGTACCATACAGCCCCCTTCAAGCAAGGTGTTCCTAATGATCGGAGTGGCAGGTTAGTCTCATGCCAATGTTGAAAGACTGCCCGATTTGGTTGGTGTGGCGGGCTCCTTGCCTATTACATATAACGGGTGACGTTCCTCTTGTCCCCTTTGTGGCGTTCCAAGTATAAAGGCTCTCGTCATCCTCCTTCCTTGCTCTCCACCACAAGCGTTCGAAGGCCCCTATTATGCCCCAGGTACGAAGAAACTCAGTAGCACCTCATGCCCCACTAACGGTCACGCTATTCTGTTGTAGTGCTTGAGTCCAAGAGAACAAAATCGCGAACTCTTGCACAGTCGCTGCACCCTGTTGTCACCGACTGGGGAGACGTTCGTGCCACAAGCTTCCCAAATCCTCCCCTGTCTTTACATCTCAGATCTCTGGACTGCAACACACAGTAATACTCTCATCTCCCTCGGTATTACCCATCGAATGAGCATCCAGCTCGCGCCGCTAGCCCCCCTTCCGAAGAACATCGGGCTGAAGACCAAGTGTATCCCGTTGCAAGACAAGTGCGAAGCGCGGTTATGGATGTACATGGACGCGGCGATCGACTGGATTTCTGCTGCATTGGCTGAAGGCGGCACCATCCTCGTACATTGCAACTGGGGCAAGAGCCGAAGCGTGGCGTTTGTTGTGGCATTCCTGATGCGAACGTACGGGATGACTTTGAATCAGGCCCTTGCTTACGTTCAGGAGAAACGACCCATTGCCAAGCCGAACGAAGGTTTCATGCAGCACCTTCGACTGTATGAGAAAGGAATGAAGACAGTCAGAAAGGCATAGTTATTTATTACCAGTCGTTTATTGCTCGTCTTCCTCATCACCGTCATATTCGCATTCATGTCTGGCACACTAGTTCATTCTGCATCGTCTGCATCATACCCACTACCCTGTAGCCTGAAATTACGATGTTTTAATAGCATCCTCTCTTTACCAAGCATCCTTACTCGCACCATATCAGAACTGAGGTATTGTTTAAGTCGAGGTGTCCCAGTAGCGCTCGATCTTGCGCATGCGTGCTAGCTCACGCTGTTCATCAGGCGTCCGGTATCATAACTGCCCAGTAAGCGTGTATCGATGATCTTGCGGAGGGTGATTCAGTGAGCGTCGGGACGGCAGGCGTTGGTCGTTTGGTGCTAGTGACGACTTAGGTTGTACGGAGTGGAGAAGTATCGCCTGCAATTCTCGCACCAGAATTGCTTGTTCGCAATGGGTATGATTGTCATCGGGTCCAAAAGCTATGCACCTTTTTGTCCTCTTTGCGCGTTTTTTTCGTCATAGGACTTGTACCATAATATAATTACTGACACAGGTGCGCGCCTACATGAGGAATCGATGCACCCCTCTCGGAAACCCGTAATTTGAGGCGCAATTGAAAGATTTTGAGACAAGGAAATGATTTGAATATTGGCAATTCGCAAACGGTATGGCTTGGCTTTCCTGATAGATGTGGCTTTGTCTAACGGAAATTACTGACCATCTCCCAAATTATGACAAGAAGCAGGTCAGGGCTATTTGCTGATCGATCGAAGTATCAACATAGAACCCAATCCCTTGAAACGCGTTCTCCTTCGCGTGAAGCAAGCTCGTGTGAAGCAATCCGGTGCCCGCCAGGCCGATCACCGCAGTACCAGTTCGCGGAATGCTTGCTGTGCTAGGCAGGGAGAGAATAAGGCAATACCATCAGAGGGTGGTACGCCTGCCACGAAGAGAAGGGATTGCTCCCGCATTTGTACTTAGCTGGGAGGTTTACTACCACCTGGATGGTAGAGGATGAACCGTGAGCAATAAGGTTGTAAGCATCTCTGACGACTAATAAAAGTTCCATTCAAGAGCATTTTACTATGAAAGTTGACGCCTGTGAGAGATCCTCCGACCACTGAGGTGACTTGTGAGATCTGAGATCTGAGACATTGAAGCGGCATAGCATGTGCGTACCGCCTCTACGGTATGGTTGATAGACTAAACAGGGCACCTGCCGGTGATTGAACAATCAGCGCGGCAGTGCCAGAACCCAATTGTGGTAGGTTGAAACCCAAATGCGCTTATTTCTGGGATGTCATTCACTCGGAGAAAGTCTTCATGTTATGGCTGCTATGTACTCTTGGCCCTGAAACACCATTAAAGACCGAAGGCCATATCTCCGGAGGCAGAGCTACTGGCCCTCAGTCAGCCCTTATTGATCGGTGCTGGTGTCAGGATGAGGGTCAACTGCACACATATGACTTCTATGTGAGTGGGGCAGTTCCTTATTAATCGTGAACAGCAACAAGCATTGCGTACCGAACCTATGGGGTATTTATAGGTGGTGGCGCAGTGGTGGAGTCCGGCGGTGTGGGTGTGGAGCACTGTAAGTGAAGGTTGGTAGCCGATAACTCTCTACTCCGACTAGTATGCAATAGTCCACCCGTGTAGGGCCGTGCGCAGGGGCACCAAGCGAACGGGTTCGGATAAATGGGTTTAATACATAGCCCCCAACGGTCTTAACGTACGAGTCGAAGCGACTGGCACCCTTTATTTCTTGGTACCATGTGCAGATATTTGGTTGGTTTATGTGGTGGGCCGCATGTTATGTCGCATCGCAAGACCATGCGTGATTTCGTTTAGAAATAGAGGTTCTGAGTTGGATGATATGCTGTGCACAAAGAATGCCCTGAATGAGAACGGGTGTAAGCGAGGTGCATGTATCATATCTCTATGGCTGGGAAGCGCCGTTACACACGGTCGATGAGACAGTAGGGATATACTGTAATGACCCATAGTTGATCTGTGCACCTCTCAGGCGTGGGAAGTCTCTTGTGCGTGGTCGGAAAGGCAGCCCACCGCGTGATCTTACCGGTCTCGAATATTCGGAATAATCTTATTGTGATATTCGGCCGTGAGCGGAGACCCGATGTTTACGGGCTCGGAAAGGGGTCAGACGAAAGTGCGTCAGCCGAGAGTCAACGTCTACTCCCTGACTCAACCTGTCCAGCTGGAACCCGCTCTCGTCGACGGCGAACAACCATGGCAAGCACGTTTCGCACGTTTTCGAACTGGATACGCACTCCAGCTGCCCGCGACTATTTCTTTAGTAGGTCACAGACAACGTCGTCCAAATCTCCATAATTGTTCAACTGGTCCTCGAAAGTCTCGCTGACTCGCTCTCGTCCTTGTAGGCACTCATTTTTGGGGCCCAGTAGGCATCTGAGGATAATCTATGCCGGACCGCGCGCTCATCGATGATCCGAATGTCCCCAGGTAGCAAACTGGGGATTGCCGCTGGCAGCCCTCACAGACTTGGCGCACAAGGATGAAGAATTCATATCCGGACCAATGACAACAGCACTAGCTTGCTACTCGTGGGTTTTCTTCACGTTCGTTCATAGACTTGGTTGGGCTGACCCTCACTGTATAGGTTGGTCTTCATGCGATTTGGTACGCCTTCGTGCTCTTCCAGCAAGTTCAAGGGTGCTTATTCGTGCGGCTTATGTCTTGCATTCTTATAGCATGGCGCGTAGACCCGCGAAATTACCTCCTCTTTGCATGTCACGCGACAAACGCCACTGCGCAGATTCTCAATGACGCCCGTTTCGTACGGTACTGGTATATGGGCGGTCGGGATCTCAAGATTGCAAAGGGCTTGTCCGATAAGAAGCAAGAACCCGACACCAAATTGACTGAGGCAGAGCGAAGGATCACCGAAAAGGTCCTACAGTCCGTAGAGAAGGCGAAATCTAGTACCTCGAAGTAAAGGCGGAAGATACTTTTTGTCGAGGGAGAGCGACAGGGGACGATGTCGAATGCCGTCGAGCGGCCGACGAAACCGTACAAATTGCCGCGAAAATTGCCACTGCTACATGCTTGCAGTTTATTTCCCATTCTTCGTCATAATAATTGACCACCATACTTTTGAAAGTCACCCAGTCCGCTCCGTCCATCAGGTGGGTCAACCGCTTGCTTGAAAAACCAAGCCTCCGATTCTTTGATAAACGAGTAAACATAACACAGGTAATATGGAGAGATGGCGAACCCAAAAGGTCCCATTATACTATAACCGCACGATCTCAGGGGTAACTCTCTTGTCTCCCTCAGTTAACGCCCTTGTCCTCTCCTCTCCACCGACATCGTTTCTGGAATGATCTCCAATCCACCATGAATTTGATCCACGAAAAAATGCCTCCCCTTCCACGATATCTTCTCCACCAAGCAACGCGAGTGTAGTCTCCTCCCACCACTCATTCCGCTTGATAAAGTGCACCACGACCGTGCCTCCAAGCTTCTTCCCCTCGTACCGAGTTATCCGTCCCTCTCTCGCCTCCCATGCGCGTTCCACGGCACGTTTAAGTATAGTAGCCGGGTCTGCAGGGTAACCTCTTAACTTGGGACCGGTTTTGTCAAACACGGCTCCAACGCGGGACAGCGCCGAGCCCTCGATGAGCGCTTCGACCGACTGGAGTGGAGTAAGGCCATTTGCGGGGGGCTGGTACCGCGTCCCAAACGAGCACACGCTCGAATGTGAGAGCACGTCGCTGTCCCTCGGTCCACCCGTCTTCTTCTCTGCCTTGCCCGTTTTGGTCAGCGCTTGCCGTACGCGCGCAGCCTCAGAGGGGAAGAGAAAACCGTGGGAATACACGGTGCCGGCCTTCGGGTGGTCGTAGATCCAGCAGTGTTCCGACTTCCAGCGGATCTTCCCCGATCGCGGGTGCAGCAACACCCACCGCGCGACGAGTTTGTCCTCTGCACCGTGCGTGAGCGACTTGACTGCATTCGATTCTGCTACCCAAGAGACGACGTCCCAACTGAGTGAGTACAGTTCGCCACCCATGAACTTGTTCTTGACCAAGTAACCCCAGTAGATGAGGGGATCCTCGATCGTGCCGGTCGTGTTCCCCTCGTGGGTCGATGTTGAATCCAATAGATCAGAGTGTAGTTCGACTCGTAGCCGTGCTTCGAGCTCCGCGAGCATCACAAACGAATCGTCGTCTGCCTTCACAACAAAATCAGGTCGTACCCAGTGACTTGGGGCTCCATGCAGCGATTCAGGATCATGCGAGGCTATTGTAGGTGCTTTCGAGGTCTGGTTCGTGTACGAAAACGGAAGAGGGTTGACAGGAGCTGGCACCCAGGCGTGTTCAGCTGCCCAAGTGAAGTAAGCATGTGTCTTCCCACTGTTCATATTCTCGGTAATGGGGAGGATGACGATGTCGTTGTAAGCTGCTCATTCGTTCAGGACCGGTCGGGTCAAGAATATGGCCAGTGCGTGCAGATAAAGACGGAAAAGAAGCGGGTCGTACACAAGAACGGCGCAGTGAGTGTCAGTAAGTAGACGGTACAGTGTCATGGAGATCTGCACAGGACTCACTCTCCGCTTCGAGTTGGATTCTACGCTCCCAATCCGGGCGGGGCTTGCCCAGAATGAAACGGACGATAGTGCGCGATGTGCCATCATCGACACGGCTGCGATTGTGGCTTGCAAACGTCGTACGAACGAACATGCGCCGCTCAAGGCCAGAGTCCATCGAAAATATGCCCAGAAACACACCGGCTGGTGTGAGCTTGTCAAGTTGAATGTTCTCCGGGGGGAAGGACTGCCGGAGAGCACAGTAGGAACGCCATGGAAGGGCCTCCTTGTCAGGATTGAGCTGATATATGAGAAAGAGAGTGAGGAGGATGGCGAAGAGGGTGAAGAGAACGAGAGCAAATAACTGGGGTAAAATGAGCGTGTAGAATTTTACGAGAGTATGAATATATCACGTACGATTGTAATTGGCTGGGTAGGAACGAGGGGATGTCGTGTAAAGCGGAACCACTGCCTCCTCACTCTTCGGGACCACGAGAAGCCAGCGAGGTCGCGTCGTCGTCTTCTGCGTGATGAGTCCGAGTCCCACAACCTCGTAGAACCGAGGAGTGGGGAGATTGGCTCGTCGTCGCCGTCCGAGAAGGAGCCTAGGCGAATGGGCGACGAGGATCGGGCCCTGCCGCGGCCAGAGACAGACGACGCAGAGACTCGAATGGTGTCACTGGAGTCGTTGGAGGACGTCGACTCGTAGCCGTCGTCCGCGTGCGACGTCTGCCGCGAAGGCGTAGGCAGGGTTCCCAACGCAAGCGGCATTCCCAGGCGCAGGAGGCGTCGTCGTCGGGGTCGTTGATATATGATTGTAGGAACTACTTGTTGGGTGGTAAACAGCCTATCAACAAGGCGTTTAGGTGAGGGTCAAGTGTGCAACTCTTTATCCCTTGCTTTTCCCACTATCCTCACCAGACGATTGGCCACTTCGAGAAGCACGCACGTCACGTTAACCAGAGAGTAAACTAAATACACAGTTCATCAGTCAGTCAGTCAGTCAGTCAGTCAGTCAATCAGTCCGTCAATCAGCCAGTTAGCATCGGAAATTTTTTCAACAAGTAATAGATCCCAGTGAGAGGCAACATCATTCGTAGGTAGACGCAGCGGCGGCGGCGGCACCACCGTTCGGCAGCAGTAGAAGGAAAGAAGGGAATCGGGCCCGACGAGAGGTAGGACGGAAAAGGAGGGCGCAGCATGAGTTAGAAGTCGACTACTAGGCGGCAGATCGTATATCGTAGAAGGCTGTTTTCGCTCATGATTTAAGAACGATACCTAACCATTAAGCTCGAGTCCTCGCAGCAGGAAGGAAACGGAGGGAGAAGACGTAATGACTGTGCCGGAATGACGAGGAGAAGAAAAGGATGATAATAAACATGCGGGAACCCACAAGACCAGCTCTCGGCACCAACCCATCCGCGCATGGAGAGCAGCAGCAGTTGGGGTTAGGACAGCGGTGCCGCCACTGGCATACAATCTAATCCCAGACCAAACGAGAGCACTGAACGCCGACCTAGGATGCGAGGCGTCACCCAGTCGTCGTTGGTGAATTCACGATTTGCCCTTGACTGTAAGGAAGAAATGGGTCAGTAGTTGGAGGCGATTCCTAGGGCAAGATACTCACTTCTTTCGCCTCGCCTTGCTCAGTTCCTTCTTGATGACTGCAGGGTCGAGAGGTTTGAGCAATTCAAACGCGCACAGTAGATCCTCTGATACACTTTCAAAGAGAGTTAACGTCAGCAACGAATCGTATGCGCCAAGCGAAGAGACTTCGGCCTCCTTACCTCATACACGCCCCGTAGTTGTCAAACTCTGTAGGGCCCCGTGAATGCCGAGATACGACCGCACGCGAGTCAAATACTTACCGCCACAATAATTAGGTGCACTGAAAACAGTTACTAGCGATCGATCGTTCCAAAATTCGTAGCCGTCCTCCACCACCATATGCGCTCGGCACACCAAGTCCATGTCCCACTGTGCGCACACAGATCAGTACCGCAGCACCTCCAAAGGTTCGTCCACGCACCTTAGCCAGGAATTCGTTGATAACAGCTTTGCCGAAACAATAGCTGACCCCTCTTTCGTTATCTTCCCAGTCTAGCGCCGTCTCCGACGGGTCGGACCATAACAGATCATTGAGTAATCCATAATCTGGTACATCAGTCGGTCGGGTAATGCGCTTGATATCGTCCATCGAGTTGAGGCTAGGCGACAAGCCACCATGTACACAGAAAATCTTGGACGCTACAATCGACGCGATAGGCAGGCAGTTGAAGACGTCTATAAACGTTCGCCATATCTTGATGCTACACCGTCGTTTGCACTCGTCATAGAAACCGTAAACTGTATGATGAAACGAGTCATGTCAGCCACACACACCGCCAGTCCAAACGTGGGCACGGCGCCAAGCGATGATGACGCACCTCTCGTGACGTTTGCGCATTCATGATTCCCGCGTAAGAGGAAAAAGTTCTCGGGGTATTTTACCTTGTAGCAGAGGAGGAGTAGGATGGTTTCGAGGCTCTGCTTGCCTCGATCGACATAGTCGCCCAAGAAGAGGTAGTTTGCAGCAGGTGGGAAGCCACACATCTCGAATAAGCGAATGAGATCCGTGTATTGACCGTGAACATCGCCGACAATCTTGACGGGAGGCGACAGCTCGATGAGGGTGGGCTGGGAAAGGAAGACCTCTCTTGCGGCGAGGCACAGGGACGTAATCTCCGTGTTTTTCAGACAGACCGATTTCGAGACCTTTGCAGAATACCCGACGTCGAGGAGGCGCGCGATCATGTCGTCAATATCGAGGGAGCGGAGGGCGTTCTTGGACGAGGCATCTGGGATAGAAACAGAGGGGGTAAGACCGCCTGTCGAGGTCGAAGTCGAGAGGATAGTCTGCGTGAGGGGGATGTCCAGCGGGGGAGGTCGCGGGAGACCCTCCGCCTGGACATAGGGCGACGCGGAGGGTGAGTTTCCACGACCACCTGTCTGCTGACCGCTCGAAGGTCCATCTGTGTGCGCTGATCCATTCCCGGGAGCGAGCCTGTCTGGGTCGCCCGACTTGGGCACGTACTTTGTCGGTGCGCGTGCTACTGAGGCACCTCCCTGAGAAGTCCCATTCCCTGCAGTCCTCCCAAGGGAGTTTATGGGTGGGCCTGCTTGCTCGTCGCCAGCGTGCTCGCCGCTTGGGTCGTCTGGGGGAGTCGGCGCCCCGCCGTGGTCGCCTTGATCCTTTGGAGGCTTCTTGCCATTCTTCTTTGACGACGCCTGACCCATGTCTGCGTCCTGAGCACCGCTGCCGCTCGCCTTCTGCGACTTGCCGAAGCGGGCAAGGAAACTCGAGATCGTTGGAGCCAGCTTATCGTAGGCCGTCGCGGGCGGTCGTATGGGTCCTCTTGTTGACGTGTCCGGCACTCTAGACGGTGCTCCTGCCCCTACGAAGTGTCCGCCGGTGAGGTGACGGTACGGGCGTGGAGTCAAGTCGGGTTGGGACAAACAACACCCTTTCCCTCCTTCCACTATTTCCTTCCCTCGCCGTTCACTCCGACGTACAACTTATGCATTGTCATTGCGGACACTCGCCCAGGGTCCGCCCTGCACTGATACAATCACCCAGCCAAGTTTTTCTTCTGCTTTGATGGAACTACATGCACCGGGAACGAGGCATCCTACTATTCGCAACACTATCAAAAATCTTCAAGAAACGACCTTATCTCCTTTCCCTCACAGTAGCATCCGAACATTCCGACCCGACCCTGACCCACAAGCGTATAAGCGTCCGTGTCAACGTAACCGAATGGCGATCGTCCCGTACGGTTCGTCTTGCCCCACAAGAAAGAGGTCTTTCGTCGCAAGAGCTGTGTATAGCATATGAGACATCGATCATCCCAGGTTGAAAGCAAAGTTGATGAGAACAGTGTCAGTGTGGGTCCAAAAAGAGTCGAATCTCGTATGGTATTCAAGTAGCTTTTGAAATGAAAGAGATGTTCATGCTGCCGCCGACTACCAGCTACGAGGGAGAGGTCAAGAATAAATCGGTGAATATGACGCACCAAGACAGTTATAAAAGGCAGATGCAGCGATATGGACACCAGATCCTGCAGGAATGATGTGACCCTGCAGAGTAAGCTCTTCTCCAGCCGGTAAAGCACGGCTCTGCGCTTGAGCATAACTAAAGTCAAATGAAATTTAGAAAAGGACCATTTCATGCTGTTTAGACTGGTATCTTACGAGAAGAAATTCATGGCGTTCCGTTCCACCTGGCTCATATTGAACTCAGAGACTTGCGACTCTTTCTGCGTATCTTCGTTGCCTTCTAAAGTAAAAGAAATGAGCGTATTCGGCTTGGTAGTGAAGGTAGTTGGTGCACCATCAATTTGAAACCCCTCATCACCTAGATCACCACCCTCCATAGATGCACCAAGAGGACGCAAACCAGGCGAACACCCAACGCCATCCTTGAGAGAACGACTCCTGCTCCTACTTCTAGATCAATGATTAGTTACATACTCTTTCCAAACGACAAACGGACCTTACCTCAATCTCTCATCCACCGGCTCGAGGCTAACACGCCCACCTTCAAGAAGTGCGGCACTGAGAGAAGAGCTGGGTGCAAAGTTGTCCCACGGCAGTTGATTTTCAAAGCCACGGTCCTGGTCCATGCCGATTGCGATGCTGCGCAGAGAGGGTGGCTTCTGGGCTGCATTGCGCGCTCGCTCAGGAGTCTGTAAGGTGTACGTTAGTGCCCATCGATGGTACGGTTGAGATCAAATTACCTCAGAGGATCGATTCCGTTCAATCGCCTGTCCAAGGCCACCTTCTTGAGGAATGAGTTGTTAGCTTAGACAATACTTGCTGAAAATTCTAAGAAGCTCACCAGGGAGTATGTAGTCATCGCCGCCCATAAACGGCATATCGAAATCCATATGGAAGTCCAGCCCACCATCCACGAGAAAGTCATCGGGGAGTGGACCAGCATTCCCGGCCCGTGCGTTCTCTTCCTCTATGACACTACTAGTCACCTTCCTACGTTTAGCCGGTCGCCCCAAATCGTCTCTAACGAGAGACATAGAACCGGTGCGTGCCTCGATTTGTACCAAGAAAGTGTTCATCCACATATCAATCAGGGGTTGAGCCTCAACTGAATGACCGTGACCAATTTTAGGTGAGAAAGTGGCCACGTTGAGCACTTACGCATAGAAGGCGGAGCGAAAATCAGATTCCTCGCTTGTTCAGCTGCATCCTTTTTAGCTTGTTCGCGCTCCGCTTCTCTCCTAAGGCGGATTTGATCAGCGACATAGTTGTCCCTTGCATTGCGGAGTTCATCATTGGTAAGTTCGGTACGGGGGTCAAGCAGCAGCCGGACGTTCTTCTTCTTTCTGATTTTTGCTGGTGCAGGAGGCTTAGTGTCAGTACCTTCTGGAGCAGGTGCACTTGGTGGTTGATCAAGATCCATTTCTATACCGAGGTCGAGGTCAAAATTAATGTCACCCTCACCGAAATTGTCGTCGGTCCCCGGAACAGGGGTATTGCGAGTGCTGAGGATGGAGCGAGGAGTCGTACCACGGTTGGTACGATTTCCCTCTGTACTATGTCAGACTACCGTTCCTTGGTCCTTTGGTCCAGTCACTTACCGTCTTCATCCTCGCGCACCTACACCACAATCAGTACAGCCTGCAGGAGTGATTTGGAACCGGCTACTCACCCGCTTCTGCCCAGCACGTACTCGCTTATCAACGTCACAGCCAACCTGTAAACCATCGCGAATATCTGCCTCGATCTCGTGGTCGACAAGGAGACGATCATGCACTCCGGGACCTTCACCTGCCAAGGGAATATCTGCAGGCTGTTCCAAGTCGATGCCCATGCTGGGACTAAAACGGATCAGCCAAGCTCGCGTAAATGGTGGAATGTACGGACTCCTCCGGTCTGAAGTTTAGATCCCATCCGAGGTCAGCCTCGAGTCCAAGGTCAATGTTAAACCCATTGAAGTCGCCATCACCTCCAAACACAAATGAATTGAGGGGATCATTTGAGGAGTCCCCGAGCGAATCAGCGAGTAGAGCTTGCAAGTGACTTTCGTCGAGAGTATGTAACGATTTATTTAACTGAGAGGTATTGGCCATGCCAGAGATTTGAATGTCTTGGTCACCGTCGACTCGTTCATCTTTCGACTGGATTACTCGACAAATTCGCGACAGAGAGTCAAAATTACCTTGATGGTGTTCGATAATCTGCAAAGGACTAGTCATTGAGTGTGTGTTGGAGCAAGTGGCGGACTGACTTGAGCAAAGAGGTCGTAATTAAGGTCCAGAATGAGTGCATGATCAAAATTGAGCGTGATCTGCTTCGGGCTAGGCGCTCGTTAGAAATATTTTACTCTGCAAGATAGAAGACTTACTTAGCAGCCGGTTGGCCCATTTGCAGCGTGAGCGGATCAACGCGCATAGTTGCTGAATGCATTTCTTGGACGGCTTTCTTGAGATTCGTGTATGCTTGGGTCACGTCGGCGACAAACATCTCATGCTTAACTGTAGGAGGACAAAGCGTTACTTAGGGACTAATCTCCATGTTGGGACGTACGCTTATAGACGCGAGCCACTCCGACCATTAAATTCGAGGAGAGTCGCAGTGCCAGAGGTTCTGCAGGTTCAGCGATCAGATCGCACAAGTGAGTTATATCCGCAGACATGACGCTCTTCTTGGTGAGCCTTTTCAGTGTTGACTTTGAGCCCAGGGTTGCTGCAAGCCTGCGATCCTTGCTTGATCAAGCACGGACCTCGCTATCAAGGGAAGAGCCTCACCATAGAAGACCGAAGCCGCTCTCACGCTTTGTCAGGAGCTCGACGGTGTAGAACATAGCGGATTAGCGGCTAACGAGAGCCGCGAAAAGAGATGAAGGGAGGGAGAAAAGGAGAGTAATATCGGAGACGATGATAGGGATACAGACGAGGTATGAAGACGTAATAAGGACGAAACTCGCACGGCCTGGGGGTGGCCAGCAAGTAAGTATTGATCCGACGTGTTTTGAACTAAAACTTGGACTGAGCCACTGCGTCATCATGGCCGCTCTCGCGGAGGTCGCCGAGCAGATCATGGAGAATGAGAAACACGGCGGCAATGAAGACACACACTCCAGTCCCGCCCAGCGCCTCAAACTCACAACCCCTGCGACTCGCAAACCGTCCACCGGCTACACTTCAGCCTCAGGAACGCCCGCTGCGAGAACAGGGCCTCCAAACTCCTTCTTCTTCCCTCTTGTGCCTCTACCAGACATGAAAGGAAAGCAACGAGAAGGTACCGAGGGTGGTCATTCGGACACCAAGGCCCCGAACAGCCGAGGCGGGTCTGAGACGCCTAGGGTGATTATCAATGAAGAAGACGAAACATCTGCTCGACTCTCCGATCCGTACAGGCATTCATTTGTCCGCACAGAGTCTGACTTTCGCGGCGGTTGGGAATATGAGGATCACGACTCGACGGCAAAGGGGACTGCTCGCCTACGGGACCGACAAAGTTGGTTGAATGTCGAGGGTTGGGACATCAACCCGAGGAAATGGCTAGGCCTCTCCGAGATGGACGAGCAAGAGGAAGCTGGAGATGATCAACGCCCGCGACCACCGAGGCAAACCGATTCTCCTACACAAATGGGACCCTCTCGTGCACCATCAAGACCGCCTTCTCCAGTCCCAGTAGCCAACGAAGAGCTCGCCCTACCACCGTCAACCCCGAGAGTCAAAAGCAGTTTCCCTCGGTCTCTCTCCCTTCCTCATATCCGCCATAATCCTGCTTGGAGCCGCATCAAATCTCTCATTCCTCACCTTGCCACTGCTACCATTGAATCCACTCAAGAAGAGCCCAGGTCTCCACGCGATCGCGCTGTGGATATCACCGACGAACTAATATTCTCGGGTTTAACAGGCCTTATGCTAAATATGTGGCTTGAGAGGGACGAACGAGATGAAAGGAGGGTACCCCTCCTTTTGCATCGCCTCAGAATTCGCGTCAGCGACTCGGTCAATCCTCTCAATAACAACTCTGCCGTATTTCGAATCGAGTGCGAGTATGCAAATAGTGCAGCCCAATGGGTGATTTACAGGCAGCTCCGCGACTTCAATTCTCTGCATACCCACTATAAAGTCACCAATTTCTACACCCGAAACATGGATCTTCCAGATTTCCCCAGAGCGAAGCTTGGGAGGCAGAACCTTCACCGCTTGAAGAGAGAGAAAGGACGTGAGCTTGGAAAGAGAGAGTTTGCAAAAATGAGGCGTGAAGAATTGGAAAACTACCTTGCGGGCATGATTAAGGCAGTGGTATGTCTACTGATCCGTGTACCCATACCCTTTTATTCATGGATAACCCCAGATGTTCGAAGCGAACTGCAATCGCCTCTTGCGATTCCTCGAAGTATCTGCATTGTTTATCGCCCTTGCCCGTTCAGGCGGCTACCAACTCAAAGGAGGAGTACTTAAGTTAGAGCCCGCAGGCTCGAAGAAAGAGTATGCGCGGAAGGGGACAAGCTGGCGCGATCGACGAAAAGGTCGGTGGTGTGCCGTTCGAGAGAGCTATTTGGTTGTCATGCGTGAGGCAGGAGAGGTATGCCGAGCACCTACTTCAAACACACGAACCTAATTGTTCCGTAGCTGGAAATTTACGACGTATTTTTACTCGACTCCGAGTTCAGCATCCAGCAACCGCGACGTTACTACCGCCAGGGACTTCGAGCGATACACCTCGGTGAATCAGAAGAG
>Ga0307513_10001938_pt1 | contig 29295 bp, 25 predicted proteins | sample 15_EM_MG_FD_202174 | JGI IMG/M metagenome (GOLD analysis project Ga0307513, IMG submission 202174) | Populus trichocarpa ectomycorrhiza microbial communities from riparian zone in the Pacific Northwest, United States - 15_EM | ecosystem: Host-associated > Plants > Roots > Unclassified | place... | reverse complement strand
TAGCTCTCGAGTCATCGAGGTGGCCGACATCAGCCGATTGTCGGTATTAACCGTTACTCGGAATCTCAGATCCTTCAACAGGGTGACCGGGTGCTCCGCAATCGAACCGCTTGCTCCGGTCTGGATATTGCTGCTCGGGCACATCTCCAGCGGGATCCGCCGGTCCCGAATCCAGCCGGCCAGTCGGCCGAGTTGGGCGGCCGGCCGGCCGTAATGATCGAGTCCGCCGAGCACCTTGATGTCGTCAACGATCCGCACCCCGTGGCCGAGCCGGTCGGTGCCGCAGACCTGGACCGCCTCCCAGATGCTCGGCAACCCGAACGACTCACCGGCATGGATGGTCACATGCATGTTGGCCCGGTGCAGGTAGTCGAAGGCGTCCAGGTGCCGGGACGGCGGGAACCCGGCCTCGGCGCCGGCGATGTCGAAGCCGACCACGCCGCGCTCGCGATGCCGCTCGGCCAGCTCGGCGATCTCCCGGCTGCGGGCCGCGTGCCGCATCGCGGTCAGCAGGGTGCCGACCCGGATCGGCGTCCCGTTCGCGGCGGCCTCCTCGGACCCCTCGGCGAAACCCTGCTGGACGGCGGTCACCACCTCGTCGAGCTGCAGCCCGGCGTCCAGATGCTGTTCCGGGGCGTACCGAACCTCGGCGTAGACGACGCCGTCCGCGGCCAGGTCGAGGGCGCACTCGCGGGCCACCCGGACCAGATCGCTGCGCCGCTGCATCACCGCGACGGTGTGCACGAAGGTCTCCAGATAACGCTCCAGCGAACCGGAGTCGGCGCTGGATCGGAACCACTCGGCCAGCCCTGCCGGGTCGTTCACGGGCAGCTCGTGGCCGATCTCGGCGCTCAGCTCGCAGATCGTCTCCGGCCGCAACCCGCCGTCCAAATGATCGTGCAGGAGCGCCTTCGGCACCTTCGAGACAGCATCAAGGGCGAGGTCATTCGGCACGCTTGGAGCTTAGTGGCAGGCAAGGCAGGAGCCGGTCCAGGCAAACGGCCGATACCGCCGATACGGCCCGCGGTGCGCGTTGTCCGACAAGCTCTACCGAAATAGCCGGACCGCTGCCGAAATGACCTCGTCGACGGGTTGCCGTCAACGCTTCGGCCGACGCTGCCGGCTGACCTCTTCAACATCGCGGCCCTGCCAGCGGTCCGGCTTGGCGTACAGCTCCTCGGTCGGAATGCCTTCGGTGTCGGCCCGGGATTTGCTCGGTTGAACGCGCTTCGGCTCACCCGGCATCTTTGGATAGTCGGGTGGGAAGGGCAGCTCACCGAGGCCGTTCTCGACATCCTTCTGCCAGAGTTCGAGGGCCGCCTTGAGATCACCGACCTCGCCGAACGAGGATTCCCACGGGTCACCGCGTTCGGCCAGCAGCGCCGGCACGGTTTTGACCGTGAGTTCGACCGGATCGATGTCGTCCAGGTCGTCCCAGCGGACCGGGGTGGAGACCGGAGCGTGCGGCAGCGGTCGCGGGCTCCAGGCCCCGGCGATCGTCCGGTCCCGGTTGGCCTGGTTGAAGTCGACGAAGACCCGCTCTCCGCGCTCCTCCTTCCACCAGGCCATCGTCACCAGGTCCGGGTCACGGCGTTCCAGCTCGCGGCCGATCGCGATGGTGGCGTGCCGGACGTCGAGGAACTCCAGCTCCGGCTTGACCGAAGCGAACACGTGCACCCCGCGGTTGCCGGAGGTCTTCACCCTGCCGGTCAGGCCCAGCTCGGCCAGCAATGCCCGGAGCTGGTGGGCGGCGGTCACGGCGTCCTTGAAATCCCGGCCCGGCTGCGGGTCGAGGTCGATCCGGAACTCGTCCGGGTTGTTCGTGTCGGCCGTGCGCACCGGCCAGGGATGGAAGGTGATGGTGTTCATCTGCACCGCCCAGACCGCGGTGGCCACCTCGTCGATGACCAGTTGCGGGTGGCTGCGGCCACTCGGATAGACCACCGGGACGGCGCGGGCGAAATCCGGGACGCCGCGCGGTGGGTTCTTCGAGTAGAACGCCTCCCCACCCACCCCCTCCGGGTACCGCTCCAGCGTCACCGGCCGGTCGCCGAGCGCCCGCAGCAGGGCCGGCCCGACCGCGACCACGTAGTTCGCCAGGTCCAGCTTGGTGATCCCGGCGTCCGGCCAGAGCAGCCGCTCGGGGCTGGAAAGCCGCATCTGTCGGGGACCTTCGGGGCCATCAACCTCGATCTGGACCGCTGCGCTCTTTGCCATGACGCGCTACTGCCTTCCGTCGTTGTCGGTCTCTGTCGTGGGGGCTGCCTCTGCCGTGGAGGCCGCCTCTGCCGTGGGGACTGCCTTGACGATCGGCGGCGGCACGCTGGCGACCGGGGAGAGCACGTCGCCCAGCCGGAAACTCACCACCCGTTCCAGTTGCTCGTAACCACAGCTGTCCGGTTCCCGGTCCGGGCGCCAGCGGCGGAACTGCGCGGTGTGCCGGAACCGGTTGCCCTCCATCTGGTCGTAGGCCACCTCGACCACCAGCTCCGGTCGCAGCGGCACGAAGGACAGGTCCTTGGTGGCGTTCCAGCGGCTGACGTTGCCCGGCATCCGGCTGCTCTCGTGCGCCTGCGCCTCGGCCCAGCGACCCCACGGATGCTGCGACAGCTCGTCGTCGGCCATCCGGTAGGGCGCCAGCTCGTCCACCAGCTCCTTCCGCCGGGCCATCGGGAACGAGGCCGCCACACCGACGTGCTGCAGAAAGCGTCCGTCCTGGCCGTCCCGGCCGCTCTTACCGTCCGTGTTCTCGTCCCAGAGCCCGAGCAGCAGCGACCCGACGATCGGGCCACTCTTGTGCCAGCGGAACCCGGCGACCACGCAGTCCGCCGTCCGGGCGTGTTTGATCTTGAACATGGTGCGCTTGTCCGGCAGGTACGGACCATCCAGCGGCTTGGCCACCACGCCGTCCAGGCCGGCGCCCTCAAAGATCCCGAACCAGTCCCGGGCCAGCGCCAGGTCACCGGTGGCCGGCGTGCAGTAGATCGGCGCCTTCGCCGCGGACAGCGCCTCGACGAGCAACGCCCGGCGCTCAGCGAACGGGCGAGCGGTCAGGTCGTCGTCGCCCAGGGCGAGCAGATCGAACCCGATGAAGGACGCCGGGGTCTGCTCGGCCAGCAGGTTCACCCGGCTGACCGCGGGGTGGATCCGCTGCTGCAGGGTCTCGAACTCCAGCCGGTCGCCGGTGATGATCACGATCTCGCCGTCGATCACGCAGCGCTCCGGGGTGTTCGCCTTGATCGACTCCACCAGCTCGGGGAAGTACCGGGTCATCGGCTTCTCGTTGCGACTGCCCAGCACCACCTCGTCGCCGTCCCGGAAGACGATCGTGCGGAAGCCGTCCCACTTCGGCTCAACATGGCCGAGATCGGGAATCTCCGGCACCGACTTGGCAAGCATGGGTTTCACCGGCGGCATCACAGGCAGATCCATGCCTACATCCTGGCCTCAAAATCTCCGTTGATCATGCACGGCTGCGCGGCAAATCCTGGATGATCATGTCGACGCCGGGCAGAGCCCGCGATGATCTCCGGTCACGCATGCCGGGCCAGGCCAGCAGCTGCGCAGGTCAGTGGCCCGCGAGCTTCTGCACCACCGGGGCCAGCGCCTCGATCAGATGCATACCGCCGGTGACGTAGCTGATGCCGGTCTGTTCGCGACGACGCAGCAGGGTGTCCGCCATCTGTGCGGGACTGCCGGTCAACGCCGCCGCCGCGCCGCCGGTCCGCAGGGCCTTCGCATCGACGTCCAGCTGCTGCGACACCCGGGCCGGCGGCTCGTCGTCCCCGGCGAGCATCAGGTTGGCGGCCAGTTCCGGCGACTGACCCCGGTCCCGGGCCGCCCAGCGCACGGTTCCGGCGGCCGCGGCCAAGTCCTCCGGCGTGCTGGTCGGCGAGGTGGCCAGGGCGACGATGTCGGCCTGCTCGCCGGCCAACCGCAGCATCCGCGGCCCACCGGCGGCGACCAGCACCGGCGGCCGGTTCGGCTCCGGCAGGTCACGGACGGCGGCCAGCACGGCACGCAGTTGCTCGAACCGGTCGCCGATCGAGCCCAACCGCAGACCCAGTCGCTCGGCGTCGCTCTCCGCCTCCGGGCGACCGAGGCCGAGGCCGAGCTCGAACCGGCCCTGCGTGATGGCCTGCACGGTGCTCACCTCCCAGGCCAGCACCCGCGGCGGACGCAGCCCGGCGACGGCGACGAAGGTGCCGACGCGAAGCGTCGTGGTGGCGGCCGCTGCAGCCGCCGCGGCGATCAGCGGGGCCGGCCCGTGCAAGGTGTCGGGCACCAGCATGGTCGCGAAGCCGGCCGATTCCACTCGACCGGCGATCGCCGTCCACTGGGCGGCCACCTGCGGACCGCCGACCACCACGCCGAACCGGAACGGACGTTCAATCACCTCGGATTCCCTCCTACCCATGATTCGCTCGGGCGCGGCGCTTTGGACGATGCCTTCCCTCGGCAGCCCACAAGCGACTTCGTCGTTGCGTGCTACCTCAGTCCAGGCACCGTCGCGCCGCTTCTCGCTCATACCGACATCCTTCGGGAGCCGACCGATGCGGACATCCGCCCAGGTACGCAACCTCTTCTGCGCGTCTGAACGTACGTTGGAAGCCGACAGCGCTATGTGTCAGATGGGGCTGCTGTTCGGTTGCGGTCTCAACGGGTCCACGGCTGTGGTGTGCTTGACGTATGTCAAGCCCCGGACCCGGGCCGACAGCAGTCGGCCTACCCTCGCGCGTTAGCGCCTGCCTTTTCGACCTGGACGGTGTCCTCACCGACACCGCTTCTGTACACGCCGCTGCCTGGAAGGAGATGTTCGACGGATTTCTGCGCGCTCGAGCCGAAACCCTCGGCGAGCCGTTCGTCCCGTTCGACATCACCAGCGACTACCCGGCGTACGTTGACGGCAAGCGCCGCCCGGAGGGCACGCGCAGTTTCCTCGCCTCGAGGAACATTGAACTTCCCGAAGGCACCCCGGACGACCCGCCGGAGGCCGACACCATCAACGGCCTCGGCACCCGGAAGAACAACCTCGTGCACGAGAAGATCGCCCGGGACGGCGTCACCGTCTACCCGGGCTCGGTTCGCTACCTGGAAGCCGCCAAGGCCGCCGGGTTGCGGATCGCCGTCGTCTCCTCCAGCGCCAACACCGAGGACGTACTGCGGGTGACTGGCCTGGAGCGATTCGTCGAGGCCCGGATCGACGCCCAAGTGGCGATCGGCCGGCACCTCAAGGGCAAGCCGGCCCCGGACACGTTCTTGGCCGGCGCTGCCGCCCTCGGCGTCGGACCGGACCAGGCTGTTGTTTTCGAGGATGCCATCGTTGGCGTCGAAGCCGGCCGAGCCGGATCATTCGCCCTGGTGGTAGGCGTCGACCGGGTCGGACACGCCCAAGGGTTGCGCGACCACGGAGCGGACATCGTTGTGACTGATCTCGCAGAACTGATAGAAGGTCGCCCATGAACGGTCGCGCAGCATTCACGGTCGAGCCGTGGTGCATCCGGGAGAGCGAGCTGCGTCTTGACGCCCTCGGCCCCACTGAGTCGGTATTCGCCCTGTCCAACGGCCACCTCGGGGTTCGCGGCAACCTGGACGAAGGCGAGCCGCACGGCTTGCCAGGCACCTACCTGAACTCGGTCTACGAACGTCGACCGCTGCCGTACGCCGAGGCCGGCTACGGATACCCGGAATCCGGGCAGACGATCATCAACGTCACCAACGGCAAGCTGATCCGGCTGCTGGTGGACGACGAGCCGTTCGACGTCCGGTACGGCCAGTTGCTGCGCCACGAGCGGCTTCTCGACCTGCGTGGCGGCACCCTGCACCGGGAGGCCGAGTGGCGCTCCCCGGCCGGCCAGGCGATCAAGGTGACCTCCACTCGGCTGGTGTCCCTGACCCATCGCTCGGTGATGGCGATCGCCTACGAGGTCGAGCCGCTGGAAGCCCCGGCCCGGGTGGTGCTGCAGTCGGAACTGGTGGCGAACGAGCAACTGCCCGACCCCGGCACCGACCCGCGGGTGGCTGCCGCGCTGGACAACCCGCTGCAGCCGCTGGAGCACGACGTGCGCGGCATGCGGTTGTCGCTGCTGCACGAGACCCGGCGCAGCGGACGACGGGTGTCGGCCGCCGCCGACCATCTGATCGAGGCACCCCAGGGCGTCAAGGTCACCACCGACTCGGAGATCCGACCGGAGTGGGGCCGGGTCACCGTGACCGCCACCCTGAAGCCCGGCCAGAAGCTGCGGCTGATCAAGTTCGTCAGCTACGGCTGGTCGTCCGAGCGTTCCGTCCCGGCGCTGCGCGACCAGGTCGCCGCCGGTCTGACCGGGGCCATGCACACCGGCTGGGACGGGCTGATCGAGGAACAGCGCACCTACCTGGATGAGTTCTGGGCCCGCGCCGACGTCGAGGTGGAAGGTGACGACGAACTGCAGCAGGCGGTCCGGTTCGCGCTCTTCCACGTGCTGCAGGCCGGGGCTCGGGCGGAGCAGCGGCCGATCCCGGCGAAGGGCCTGACCGGACCCGGGTATGACGGGCACTGCTTCTGGGACACCGAGACCTTCGTCCTGCCGGTGCTGATCCACACCGCCCCGGACACCGCGGCGGACGCCCTGCGCTGGCGGCATCGGACCCTGCCGAAGGCCCGGCAGCGAGCCGCCCAGCTCGGGCTGAAGGGAGCGGCGTTCCCGTGGCGGACGATCAACGGTGACGAGTGCTCCGGGTACTGGCCGGCCGGCACCGCGGCGTTCCACATCAACGCCGACATCGCCGACGCGGTGATCCGCTATCACGACGCCACCCGGGACGAGGCCTTCGACCGCGAGGTCGGGGTCGAGCTGTTGATCGAGACTGCCCGGCTGTGGCGGTCTTTGGGCGCCCACGACCGGGACGGCTGGTTTCGGATCGACGGCGTCACCGGGCCGGACGAGTACAGCGCGGTCCAGGACAACAACGTCTACACCAACCTGATGGCCGAGCGGAACCTGCGCGCGGCGGCCGCCGTTGCCCGGCGCTACCCGGCCGAGGCGACCGCACTCGGGGTGACCGCGGACGAGATCGCCGCCTGGCGGCAGTGCGCGGACACGATCTTCATCCCGTTCGACGAAAAGCTCGGTGTACACCCGCAGTCCGAGGGTTTCACCCGGCACGCGGTGCTGGATTTCGAGAGCCTCACCGACAAGGACTACCCGCTGCTGCTGAGCATGCCGTACGTGCAGCTCTACCGGCTGCAGGTGGTGAAGCAGGCGGACGTGGTGCTCGCCATGCAGTTGCGCGGGGACGCGTTCACCCCGGAGCAGAAGGCGGCGAACTTCGCCTACTACGAGAAGCTCACGGTCCGCGACTCGTCGCTGTCGGCCTGCACCCAGGCGGTGATCGCTGCCGAGGTCGGCCACCTCGGGCTGGCCTACGACTACGCGTCCGAGGCCGCGCTGATGGACCTGCACGACACCACGAACACCACCGGCAACGGGCTGCACATCGCCTCGCTCGCCGGAGCCTGGACGACGCTGGTGGGCGGCTTCGGTGGCATGCGTGATCATGCCGGGACGCTCAGCTTCGCTCCCCGGCTGCCTCCGGAGATCACCCGGTTGGCGTTCACCATCACGCACCGGGGCCTGCGGCTGCGGGTGGAGACGAACGGGCGGGACGCGACCTACACGCTGAACGACCACGACTCCACGCTGGACCTGCTGCACCACGGTGAGCGGGTGTCGCTGACCAGCGGCACTCCGGTCACGCTCGCGGTACCGCCGGCGCCGAGCCGCCCCCGCCCGACCCAGCCGGCCGGCCGCGCCCCCAAGCGCGCCCTGTCCAGCTAGGCGCGGGCCCCGGCCGCCGCCGGACTTCGTCTCGAGGGATGACCCCTGCGCGGGTCATCCCTCGAGGCGGAGTGGGCGCCCTGGCGATCCCGAGTCAGGAGGGGTCCAGGCCGGCGCCGATGTCGAACTCGTTGCCCTCCGGGTCGCGCAGGGTGATCCAGTGCGTGCCGAATTCCTTGTGCTCGGAAACCTGAACCGCACCGAGGCCGGTCACTCGATCGACCTCGGCTTGCACATCCTGACCGTGCAGATCCAGGTGCACCCGGTTCTTCTGCTGCTTGGGTTCGGGCACCTTGACGAACATCAGCGTCGGTCCGGAGCTGGATTCGGCCCGACCGATGGTGCTGAAGAACGGCCCGGCGCCCTCGTCAACCGGGCGATCGAGCACCTTCGACCAGAACGCGGCCAGCGATTCGGCGTCGTCGCAGTCGAACACGATTTGGACGATGGACAGGCTCACGGGGTGCTCCCTTGCTCGGGGCCGGTGATCGGCCAGCAGACTTCGGTACGGATGGCGTCCTCGTCGTCGGTGTCCCCGGTTGAGACGAGGTAGTACTCGCGGATCGGGCCCTCGGCGCCGATCCCGCGATCGAGCACGTGCCGACCGAGGACGCCGTAGGTGAGGTCGAGTTCGGCGTAGCTGCCGGCGTGCAGGGCCACCGCCAATCGAGCGGCCGGGACGGTGGTCAGATGGACGCGGTCGGGCACACCGCGGGTCGGTACGGTTCCGGTCGGGGCTTGGATCGGGACGAACGCCGTCACCCGGCCGCCGCCGTCCTCGAACCAGCCGGGCCCGTAGAGCGCGCCGCCGGGACCGATCGGCACCGCTGGCAACCGGTCGAGGGACTGCATCAGCCGGGGGTACGTCTGCGCGCACCAGGCCCCGATCTGCTCCCGCTCCACCTCGGCGAACAGCGCGACCGCCGACTGCGCGACCAGGTCGCGATGGCTGACGGCGGCGGTTCGCTCGGTGTGGCTCAGCAGCGTGCGCAGTGTGGCCACCGCAGCAGCCGTCTCGGTCAGGTCCCGTTGCAGGCGGTCCAGGTAAGCGGCGATGCCGGCATCCCGGGTGGGCGTGTCCGGCGCGGCCAGCACGGCCCGCATCTGCTCCAAAGGCATGCGGATCTCCCGCAGCCGCCGGGCCAGATGCGCGGACGGCACCTGCTCGAGGGCGTACCGGCGGTACCCGGTCACCGGTCCACCAGCACCGGAACCAGGACGCCGACATCGTGATAGTGGTGCAGGGTCTTGATCGGCAGGTGGGTCAGCCGGGAGAACTCCCCCACCGTGATTGCCGCTTCGTTCTCTCTCACGGGCTTCACCCTGCACCCTCCGGTCACCGGAGGGTCAACCCCGACCCAGTGCCCGCCGCGATTCCCGCAGCCTTCGGCCGGGAGGTGCCCCGGCACGCTTGCGCGCCCCCGATGAACCAGGCCATTTGATCTTGGTTTCACCGGCCGAAAGGGCGAAGTGCCGCTCGCAGACCTCAAGCGCCGCCCACGCAACGTCCTCGACTTCGCCACCCCAGCCGAAGTCCTCGCCGACCTCCTCGGAGCCAGTGGTGTAACCACCACTGGACACTGCCTGCGGTTGGGGCTGGCGAGGCTTCCTGGCGATCGGATGGCGGGGGTGAGGCGGATGGCGGGGTGAGGTGGATAGCGGGGCTGAGCAAGACAAGGCTCGGCCGAACGTGGTGCGAAACCGCTTCCCTGCTGGCTCCGGACTACTTCGGCCGAGTCTTGTCGTGGTCTGCGCCCGTAGGTGGTCGCCGCGGGGATGTGGCGGCGCGGATAGCTGCTCTGTCGGCTACTCCGCGATGCGGTCGATGATCAGCGGACGGTCGAGCGGACGATCGCCCAGCGGGGCGATCTGGTAGCCGCCCTCGAGCGCCGCGATCGCGGTCTCGAACCGCTCTGGCGTGTCGGTATGCAGGGTGAACAGCGGCTGGCCACCGATCACCTCGGCTCCGGGCTTGGCGTGCAGTTGTACCCCGGCGCCGGCCTGGACCGGGTCTTCCTTGCGGCTGCGACCGGCACCGAGCCGCCAGGCGGCCACCCCGACCGCCATCGCGTCCAGCCCGACCAGCACCCCGTCCGCCGGCGCCAGCACCTGGTAGGTCTCCCGAGCCACTGGTAGCGCAGCATCCGGGTCTCCACCCTGGGCCGCGATCATGCGCCGCCAGGAGTCCATCGCCCGGCCGTCGGCCAGCGCCTTCTCCGGGTCCGCGTCAATGCCGGCCACCTCGAGCATCTCCCGGGCCAGCCTGAGCGTGAGCTCGACGACGTCCGGCGGGCCACCTCCGGCCAGCACCTCCAGCGACTCCTGCACCTCCAGGGCGTTGCCGGCGGTCAGCCCGAGCGGGGTGGACATCTCGGTGAGCAGCGCCACCGTCCGGACTCCGGCCGCGGCGCCGAGCCGCACCATGGTGGTCGCCAGCAACCGGGCGTCGGCCTCGGTCTTCATGAACGCGCCGGTGCCGACCTTGACGTCGAGGACCAGCGAGCCGGTGCCTTCGGCGATCTTCTTGCTCATGATCGAGCTGGCGATCAGCGGCACCGATTCGACCGTGCCGGTGACGTCTCGCAGCGAGTACATCTTCCGGTCGGCCGGGGCCAGGCCGGACCCGGCCGCGCAGATCACCGCGCCGACGTCGGCCAGCTGAGCGTGCATCTCGGCGTTGCTCAGCGCGGCCCGCCAGCCGGGGATCGACTCCAGCTTGTCCAGCGTGCCGCCGGTGTGGCCGAGGCCGCGACCGGACAGCTGCGGCACCGCCGCGCCGCAGGCGGCGACCAGCGGGGTCAGCGGCAAGGTGATCTTGTCGCCGACACCGCCGGTGGAATGCTTGTCGGTGGTCGGCCGGTTCAGGCCGGAGAAGTCGAGCCGCTCGCCCGAGGCCACCATCGCCGCGGTCCAGCGCGCGATCTCCGCCGGTGACATGCCGTTCAGCAGGATCGCCATCAGCAGTGCGGACATTTGCTCATCGGCGACCGCGCCGCGGGTGTAGGCGTCGACCACCCAGTCGATCTGGGCGTCGTCCAGGACTCCCCGGTCGCGTTTGCGGGCGATCACGTCGACGGCGGCGAAGGCTTCACTCATTCAACGCACCCTAGCCCCCGGCCACCCGGTATCCGAGGACCGTATGCCGAGCGGAGATAACATCGTTGACCATGGCCATCCCCCGCGAGAGCGACCGGTTCCACGCCGAGACGCTGCCCGAGTGGCGCGCCTGGTTGGCGGTGAACCATCTGGCCAGCAGGGGGATCTGGCTGGTGATGTGGAAGACCGGCACCGGCCGACCGCGGATCGGCTACGAAGCGGCCGTTGAGGAAGCGCTGGCCTTCGGCTGGGTGGACAGCAAGGGCGCCGCCCTGGACGACGAGCGAACCATGCTCTGGTTCACCCCGCGCAAGGCGAGCAGTCCATGGTCGCTGACCAATAAGGAGCGGATCGCCCGGCTGGAGGCTTCCGGCCGGATCGCGGACGCGGGTCGAGGAGCCGTCCGGGCGGCAAAGGCCAACGGGATGTGGACGATCCTGGACGACGCGCAGAACCTGATCGTCCCGGACGACCTCGCCGTGGAGTTGGACGCACTGCCCGGAGCCCGGCAGCACTGGGACGGATTCAACGCTTCCGCACGGCGGTCCGTGCTGGAGTGGATCGTGCTGGCCAAGCGGCCGGAGACGCGGCAGAAGCGGATCGCCGAAACCGCGCGGCGGGCCGCCCTCGGCGAGGTCGCCAACCAATAGCCCAGTTGCCACCCGGACTCCCCATGCCCTCCCGTAGATCACTGGTCGGCTGGGGCGGGTCTCCTTAGGTGATCGCCCGACCGAGGTCGTCCGGGCCGAAGGCATCGGGCAGCACCTCGGCCATCGTGACCACCCCGTGCGAGGTCTCGACCAGCAGCGCGGCGCCGCCGAACTCCCATAGCAACTGCCTGCACCGCCCGCACGGCATCAGTAGCTCACCATCCGGACCGACGCAGGTGAACGCCACCAGCCGACCGCCACCGCTGGCCCGCAATGCCGACACCAGCCCGCACTCGGCGCACAGCCCAACGCCGTAGGAGGCGTTCTCGACGTTGCAACCGACGACCACCCGGCCGTCGTCCACCAGTGCCGCCGCACCGACCGGGAAGCGCGAATACGGCGCGTACGCCTGGTCTTTGATCTGCTGGGCGGCACCGCGCAGGAGGTCCCAGTCGATCTGCGGGCCGGCTGCAACGTCGCTCGCCATCAGCGACTTCCTCCTCGTCGGTAGACCAAACCGTCGGCCTTGGGCATGCGCAGGTGCTGCGAGGCCAGCGCCAGCACCAGCAAGGTGGTGACGTACGGCGTCATGAAGGTGATCTGCTGGGGCAGGACATCGGTCTGCGCGTACCAGACCACGGCCACCACGCCGACTGCCGCCGCGATCGCCGCCGCCACGTACCGCTTCCGGACCACCGCCAGGATCGCCACGCCGGCAAGGATCACGGCGATCACCAGCAGCAAGGCGTGCACCGCGGCGGCGTTCCGCAACTGCATGGCGTCGGTGTAGCCGAACAGCCCGGCGCCGGCCACAAGACCACCGGGCCGCCAGTTGCCGAAGATCATCGCCGCGAGCCCGATGTACCCACGCCCTCCGGTCTGCCCTTCGCGGTAGATGCCGGCCGCAACGATCGCCAGGTAGGCCCCGGCGAAGCCCGCGAGTGCGCCGGAGACCAGGACGGCGATGTACTTGTGCAGGTAAACCCGGACACCGAGAGACTCGGCGGCGTACGGATCCTCGCCACAAGACCGCAACCGCAGCCCGAAAGGCGTCTGCCAGAGCACGTAGTACGTCCCCACCACGAGCGCCACCGCGACCAGCGTCAGCACGGAGACGTCGGTGGTCAGCCCGCGCAGGATGCCGGCCAGGTCGGAGATCACGAACCAGCCGTGTTTCTCGATCGTCAGCAACGCATCACCGAGCCCGGGGATCGACGGGGTCGGCATCTCCGCGATCCGCGGCGACTGGGATTCACCGCCGCCGGGCGTCCCCTCCAGCAGGACGGAGGCGAGGAACTGGGTGACGCCGAGGGCAAGGATGTTGATCGCCACCCCGGAGACGATGTGGTCGACTCCGAAGGTGATCGTCGCGATCGCGTGCACCAGCCCGCCGAGCGCGCCGAACACGACCGCGGAGAGCACCCCGAGCCAGGGCCCGTGCTGCCAGCCGATCCATCCCGCACCGAAGGTGCCGAGGATCATCATTCCCTCGAGGCCGATGTTCACGACCCCGGCCCGCTCGGCCCAAAGGCCGCCCAGACCGGCCATCCCGATCGGGACGGCGAGGCTGAGGGCCGCGCCTATGGTGCCGCCGGAGGTGAGGTCCCCGGCACCGGAGAAGGTACGGACCGCGCTCAGCGCCACCAGCCCGAGGGCAACGGCGATCAGCAGCCGATACCGCTTGGTGTTCAGAGCACTGCGCCGGGCCTGAGTGCTGTCGGTCCCGTTCGCGGCACCCTGGCCCGGGTCGTTCGTGGCGGTCTCGGTGACGCTCACGGAGCCACTCCCTCGATCGCTACCGGCTGCTGCTGGGCCAGACTGCGCCCGACGTCCCGTTGCTGGGCGATGATGCGATAGCGCCGGACCAGCTCGTAGGCGATCACCACCGAGAGCACGATCACGCCCTGGGTGATCAGCACGATCTCCTTCGCCACCCCTTCCAGGTCGAGGATCTGCGAGGAGTTGTCGAGGAAGCCGAACAGCAGCGCGCCGATCGCCACCCCGACGGCGGTGTTTCGGCCGAGCAGCGCGATGGCGATCCCGGTGAAGCCGAGGCCGGCCGGGAAGTCCAACGAGTACGTGTACGAGCTACCGAGCAGTTGCGGCATGCCGACCAGCCCGGCGACCCCGCCGGAGATCAGCATGCTGACCACCACCATCCGCTTGACGTTCACCCCGCTGGCCACGGCGGCGGCCTCGTTCAATCCGGTGGCTCGCAGCTCGAAGCCGAACCGCGTGCGCTCGATCAGGAACCAGTAGGCGAACCCAGCGGCGATCGCCAGCACGATCAGCCCGTAGACCTTTGCCGTCGAGTCCGGGACCAGCGCGAGCCCGCCCACTCGGCCGGACGGCGGGATCTGCTTGGTACCGATGTTGTTGGAGCCGACCGTGGTTTCCGCCAGCCGACCCGGGGTGAGCAGGTAGGCCACCAACCCGGTGGCGACGAAGTTCAGCATGATCGTCGAGATCACCTCGCTGACCCCGCGGTAGACCTTGAGCAGACCGGCGATTCCCGCCCACATCGCCCCGACCAGGACGGCCACCCCGATGATCAACGTGACGTGCAGCGGAGCGGGCAGGCTGACCGCGCCGCCGACCGAGGCCGCGATCATCGCGGCTAGCCGGTACTGCCCGTCCACCCCGATGTTGAACAGGTTCATCCGGAAGCCGACCGCGACCGCGAGCGCGGCGAAGTAGTAGGTCACCGCCGAGTTGATGATCAGCGTGGTGATCCGGGGCTCCGCCGCGTAATCGATCATGATCTTGAAGGTGTGGAAGGCCGGGGTGCCGGTGGAGACCAGTACCAGGGACGTGACCACCAGGGAGATCACGATCGCGAGCAGCGGAGCGGCCAGGGTTAGGGCGATCCGCCTGATCCGATCGGCCCGCAGCGCGTTCTTGGCGTCAATGCCGGTGTCGCTCATGAGCCCTCCCCTCCAGCGCCGGTCATTGCGGAACCGAGTTGTTCGGGGGTGACGTCGGCCGGATCGATGCCGGTGGACACCAGTCGGCCGCGAAGGATCACCGTCAGGCTGTCGGACAAGCCGATCAGCTCGTCCAGGTCGGCGCTGATCAGGAGCACGGCCAGGCCGTCGGCCCGGGCTGCGCGGAGCAGGTCCCAGATCGCCGCCTGGGCACCGACGTCCACCCCGCGGGTCGGGTGCGCGGCGATCAGCAACTTGGGCGCCCCGCTCATCTCTCGGCCGACGATCAGCTTCTGCTGGTTGCCGCCGGACAGCGCCGAGGCCAGCACCTCGATGGACGGCGTCCGGACGTCGTACTCCCGAACGATCCGGCGGGTGTCGGCCTTGGCCCCGGCCCGGTTGATCAATGGGCCGCGCCGGTTCGGCGGCCGGGTCTGGTGCCCGAGAATCCGGTTCTCCCAGAGCGGCGACGTGACCAGCAGGCCGTGCCGCTGCCGGTCCTCCGGGATGAAGCCGCAGCCGGCCTCCCGGCGCCGCCGGGTGGACCACTCGCTGATGTCCTCGGCGCCGAGCAGCACCTGGCCGCTCGACGTCGGGCGCATGCCCATGATGGCCTCGACCAGTTCGGCCTGGCCGTTGCCCTCGACCCCGGCGATCCCGAGGACCTCGCCGCGGTGGATGGTGAAGCCGATACCGGCCAGCAGCACCCGGCCGTCGTCGTCAACCAGTCCCAGGTCCTTGACCTTGAGGACCGGGACGTCGGTCACTGTCGACTCGGTGGTCTGCGGTGAGGGCAGTTCACTGCCGACCATCAGTTCGGCCAGTTGCCGGGCGGTGACGGTCTTCGGATCGACCGTGGCGACCGTGGTACCCCGGCGCATCACGGTGATGTCGTCGGCCACCGACAGCACCTCGTCGAGCTTGTGCGAAATGAAGATGATCGACAAACCCTGCGCTTTCAGCTCTTGCAGGGCCTGGAAGAGTTCATCCACCTCCTGCGGCACCAGCACGGCGGTCGGCTCATCGAGGACCAGGATCCGGGCACCGCGGTAGAGCACCTTGATGATCTCGACCCGCTGCCGGTCGCCGACGCCGAGGCGCTCGACCAGGACATCGGGGTCGACCTCGAGGCCGTACTGTCGACCGATCTCACGGATCCGATTCCGGGCGGCGCCGCGGTCGAGGCCGAGGCCCTTGCGCGGTTCGGCGCCCAGGACCACGTTCTCCAGCACGGTGAAGTTGTCGGCGAGCATGAAGTGCTGGTGCACCATGCCGACCCCGCGAGCAATCGCGTCCGCCGGGGAGTGCAGATCGACCTGTTCACCGTCAATGGTGATCGTGCCCTCGTCCGGGCGGTGCATGCCGTACAGGGTCTTCATCAGGGTCGACTTGCCGGCGCCGTTCTCACCGACCACGGCGTGCACCGTGCCACGCCGTACTCGGAGATTGACGTTGCTGTTGGCGACCACGCCGGGGAACCGTTTGGTGATCCCGATCAACTCGACCGCGGCCGGGGCAGGCGGATCCGTACTCACCTCCGGCGTGCTGGCTGCATCCGTGCTCACCGCTCACCCCTTCGACCGACGTGCTATCGATGACGGACAACCTAACCACGCGCACCGACAAACCCGGCCGCCGTCCCGACCCGGATCTGGGTCGGGACGGCGGCCTGGTCCAACAGCTGTTCCGGCTTACCGCTTACGGCGTGGTCGGAACGGTGATCTCACCACTGATGATCTTCGCCTTGAACTCGTCGGCCTTGGCCGTGAACGGCTGGACGATGCTGTTCGAGGTGGAGTACCCGACGCCGTCCACCTTCAGGTCGAAGACCTGGATCCCGGTCAGCGGCGTCTTGTCGACGCTGGACTTGATCATTGTGTAGACAGCGGTGTCGACCCGCTTGAGCATCGACGTCAGAATGACCGGCTGCACGGCCGCAGCGGCCGTCTTGTACTGGTCGGAGTCGACGCCGATCGCGAGCTTCTTCGCCGCGGCCACCGCGTCGAAGGCACCCGAGCCGGAACCACCGGCGGCGGCGTAGATGACATCGGCACCGGCGTCGAGCTGGCCCTGCGCCGCGGTCTTACCCTTGTCCGGCGAGTTGAACCCGCTGAAGTCCGGCGGCTGGGTCAGGTACTTGACCTGGACCTTGATGTCCGGGGTGACGGCCTTGGCGCCGGCCGTGAAGCCCGCCTCGAACTTCTTGATCAGTGGGACGTCCACACCGCCGATAAAGCCGATGTTCTTGGTCTTGGACGCCTGCGCAGCGATCGTGCCGACCAGGTACGAGCCCTGCTCCTCGGCGAAGGTCAGGCTGGTGACGTTGGTGTCCTTCAGCGATGAGTCGTCGACGATCGCGAACTTGGTGTCCGGGAACTCCTTCGCGACCTTGCCCAGCGCCACGGCATAGGCGAAGCCGACCGCGATCACCGGGTTGTAGCCACCCTGGGCGAGCAGTCGCAGCCGCTCCTCCTTCTGGGCGTCGGTCTCGTTGGGGCTCGCTTCGAGCTCCTTGGTCGCCACGCCGAACTCGGTCTTGGCCTTGTCCAGGCCGACCGCCGCCGAGTCGTTGAACGACTGGTCGCCGCGGCCACCGATGTCATAGGCCAATCCGACCTTGATGTCCGACTTCGCGGCAGCAGCACTACTGCCCGAGGCACCCGGGGTAGCGGTACCGCCATCACTGCTGCCACAAGCAGCGAGTCCGAGGGTCACGGTGGCGAGCACCGCGGCAAGCTTGGTCACCCGACGCACAGGTGCCTCCTTCTTCCAACATGATTCCAACCGAGCGGTGCACGGCGGCCGATCCAGAGCGGCTCCAAAGAGCCGTATCAGGGGCGACCATAGTCGTTCCGCAGCCGACATCGGGGCTGGTGGGAATACGGTGGCCGAACCGTGATCCGCGTAAATCTGTTCGTAATCCGGCGCTTCAGCCGGACAGATCACACAAATCAATCCCAAGAGACACCGGCCACCGGCTGGCCGGCCCCGACCGATCGCGGCGATCGGTCCAGCGCGTGATCAGCCGTGGTGCCCGGACAGGTCCTGCAGGGCGATCGAACCGAGCACCGTGGAGGCGAGCGGCACCGCTCGCTCGTCCACGTCGAAGTCCGGCCGGTGCAGGTCATGGGTCTCGCCGCCCGGCGTCCGGGTGCCCAGCCGGACCATCGCGCCGGGCACCTTCTCCAGGATCCAGGCGAAGTCCTCCCCGCCCAGGCTCTGCGGGGTCAGCACCACGCTCTGATCGCCGAGCTCGGCCCGGACCGCAGCCTCGGCGACCTGGACGGCGAACGCATCGTTCACCGTCGGCGGTACTCCTCGGGTGTGCAAGACCTCGGCCTTGACGCCGTAGGGCAGCACGATCTCCTGCACCGCATCGGTGATGATCGACCCGGCGATCGCCCAGACGCTGCTGTCCAGGCAGCGAAAGGTACCGGCCACTTCGCCCACGCTGGGGATCGCATTGGCTGCCTGACCAGCCGCGATCCGGCCCCAGACCATCGTCGCGCCGGCTCGCGGATCGAGCCGCCGGGACAGCACTGCCGGGACGCCGGTCACCACCAGCCCGAGCGCGAAGATCACGTCCTCGGTGAGGTGTGGGCGCGAGGTGTGCCCGCCGTGCCCGGTCAGCCGGACGGTGATCTGATCGGCCGCCGCGGTGATCGCTCCGACCCGGGACCCGACGAAACCGACGTCCGTGTGCGGGTCGCAGTGCAGTGCGTACGCCCGCTCCACGCCGTCCAGCCCGCCGTGCGCGACGACGTCCAGGGCACCTCCGGGCATCAGTTCCTCGGCCGGCTGGAAGATCAGCCGGACCCGGCCGGGCAGTAGTCCGGCCTGGTCCAGGTCGGCCAGCGCGAGTCCGGCGCCGAGCACCCCCACGGTATGGACGTCGTGCCCGCAGGCGTGCGCCACGCCGTCCACCGTGGACGCCCAGAGCTGTCCGCTGCGATCCGGCAGCGGCAACGCGTCCAGATCACCACGCAGCGCGATCAGCGGGCCGGAACTACCGATGTCACAGATCAGCCCGGTTCCCGGCAGGAGTTGCGGGACCAGTCCGGCCTTGCTCAGCCGGTCGGCGATCACCTGCGTGGTGCGGACTTCCTGATGCCCAAGTTCAGGGTGCGCGTGCAAGTCCCGGCGCAGGGTCAGAAGTTCGTCGGCATAGGGCGCTAAGACAGTCGACAGGCGCGGGGTGCTCACGAACTCACAAGGGTAGACCCCAGGTCGGTGTCGATTCGGCGGAACCGCACCGTCATCTGGCTCGGAACAGCGTTGTGCACAGCGTCAGGCCGGGGCCGAACGCCATCGCGATCACTGCTTCCCCGGCGCTCAACCGCTCCCGACGGCGGACCTCCTCCAGCACCATCAGCACGGTCGCGGACGAGCAGTTGCCGTATTCGTCGAGCACCGCCCGGCTGTCCGCCACCTGGTCGGCGCTCAGCTGCAGGCGTTCCTCAACGACGTCCACGATCCGCCGTCCACCCGGATGCACCGCCCATCCGGCGACGTCCGCGACGTCCAGTCCGGACGGCTTGACCAGCGATTGGATGGCGTCCGCAACGTGCATCGAGAGCACCGTCGGAACCTTCGGCGACAGTCCCATCCGGAAGCCGTGATCGGTAACCTCCCAGGTCATCAGGGGTGCACTGGCCGGCACCGTGACCGCAGTGATGTCCAGCACCTCCAACCCCGAGGGCGCGTCCGGCTCGATCACCACCGCCGCCGCAGCGTCCGCGAACAGCGCATGGGAGACCACGGTCTGCAGATCCTTGGGGTCCGTCGACGGCTGGATGTGCAGCGACGGCAGCTCCACACAGAGCATCACGGCCGGCAGGCCATGAGCTCGGACGAAGTCCGTGGCCGCGCCCAGGCCAGGGATCGCGGCGTAGCACCCCATGTGCCCGACGATCAGCCGGCGGACCGAGAGCGGCATCCCCAGATCGTCGGCGATCAGGATGTCCAGGCCAGGCGTGGCGTAGCCGGTGCAGGAGACGACCACGAACAACCCGACGTCCTCGGCCTTCAACCCGGCCTGCCGCAGCGCCTCGCTGACCGCGTCCCGGCCCAGGCCCCTGGCCTCGGTGACGTAGCGACGCATCCGTTCGCCGGTGGTCCAGTGACTGACGTCGTCCACTCTCGGATCGACGGCGGTGTGCCGGGTCGTGATCCCGGCTCTCATGAACAAGGCTCTGGCCAGTGAGTTTCCCCCGAGACGCGGGGAGAACACGTCGTCCCAGATCTCCCGCTGGCTGACCGCGGCGGGCACCGCTCGACCTTGGCCGGTAAGCACCGCCGCATGCCGGACCGCGGGGACCGGCGGTCCGATCCGACGTCGCTGGGTCACAATCGCTCCTTTGTGGCGATCGCCTGGTAAACACCGGACGTCGAGCGGGTTCGAAGCATGCGCACCCGTTCGCGGCGCCGCAACAGCCAGCTGACCAGGTCCCGGGCGGACGGGCGCAGGCCGGTCAACGGGCCGAGCCGGACCCCGTGCGCGGCCAGTAGCCCGCGCAGCCGTTCCGGATCAACCAGCAGCGCCGGATCGTGAATCCCGTACGGGGGCCCGCCGGGCAGCCGCTCGGCGATCCGGACCAGCGCGATTCGGCAGAACCGGGTGTCGTTCAGGGTGTCGATCACCAGGACGCCGCCGGGCGCCAGCACTCGAGCCAGTTCGGCACAACCGGCCGCGAGGTCCGGCAGGTGCTCCAGGATCTCTCCGGCGACGACGCAATGCAGGCTGGCGTCGGCGAACGGCAGCCGAATGGCGTCGGCCCGAGCCGGCGCCACACCATGGGCGCGGGCCTGCCGCAGGGACAGCTCGGACAGGTCGATCCCGACGTGCCGCCAGCCGGCCAGTGCTTCGATCCGGTCCGGTCCGGTCAGGTAGGGCGCCAGCAGCCCGGCACCGCAGGCCACATCGAGCAGCACCGCACCCGGGTAGGGCGGGACCGGGATCAGCGCCGCCCGCGATCGGGCCAGCCAGTGCAGGGCCGCGAACTTGCCGAACGGCGGCCACCATTCGTCGGTCAGGTCGTCGTACTGGTCCGGATCATTGCGAGCCCGCACCGGTACGGCAGCGTTCGGCATGACCTGCTCCTCTCGACGCGCGACACCTGATTCACTCATGTCACGGCGAAAAGGGCAGTACGGGGTTCAGCGCAAGTCGTTGCGACCCAGCGCAGTGAGGGTCTCAACGACCTTCTTGACGTCCTGCGCCCACTCCCGAGTGGTCACCAGGACCGCGGACGGCGTGTCGATGACCACAACGTCCTTCAGCCCGAGGACGGCGACCAGCCGGTTCCCGGCCGGCACGGCGATCCCCGAGGCGTCGACGTCGAGCACCTGCGCGGCGTCCCCGACCACCTTGAGTGCGGCATCCCCGGGCAGCAAGGCCGCCAGCGAGGCCCAGTCCCCGATGTCGTCCCAGCCGAGCGCGGCCGGAACGACGGCGACCCGGCCGTCGGCGGCAGCCGGCTCGGCGATCGCGTAGTCGATCGCCACCTTCTCCAGTTCCGGCCAGCGGGCGGTGAGCACGGCCTCCCGTTCCGGGGTGTCCCAGGCCGCCGCGATCGCAATCACCCCGGCATGCAGTTCCGGCCGGTTCCGCTCCAGCTCCGCGAGCAGCACGTCGGCTCGGAAGACAAACATCCCGGCGTTCCAGCGATAGCCGCCCTCCGCCAGGTAGGCGGCGGCGGTATCGGCATCCGGCTTCTCGACGAACCGCTCCACCCGGCAGGCGGACGGCGCATCCGGCAGACCGAGCGACTCGCCGACCCGGATATAGCCGAAGGCGGTGGAGGGATGGTCCGGATCGATGCCGAGGGTGACGATCTCGCCGTGCCGGGCGGCGGCGACCGCTTCGCCGACGGCGGCCTCGAACCGGGCGACGTTCCGGATGACGTGGTCGGCGGCGAAGGACCCGATCACGGCGTCCGGCTCACGGTTCGCGATCACCGCGGCGGCCAGGCAGATCGCCGCCGCGGAGTCCCGCGGGGTGGGCTCGGTCAGCAGGTTCGCCGGCAGCAACCCGGGCAGCTGCTCGGCGACCGCCCCGGCATGGGCGGCACCGGTCACGATCGTGATCCCGCCGGCCCCGGTCAGCGGCTCCAGCCGGTCCCAGGTCTGCTGCAGCAGAGTCCGCCCGGACCCGGTGAGGTCGAGCAGGAACTTGGGCCGGGCTTGCCGTGACAGCGGCCACAGTCGGGTGCCGGCACCACCGGCGGGGACAACGGCCCAGAACCCGGGCAGAACGGCAGACGGCTGAGCGGAGAGATCTGTCACGTTGCTCACGGTAGGGCTCCGCCTGACCGGCGGGTGACTTTCTGCTCAGATTGAGACGCCGGTTGAGACGCCGGGGCCGCAGATCAACGCAAGGGAACCCAGAGCCAGGACGTCATCCATCCGTCACCTTGGTCACCATCTGCCGTCGTCCTCAGCTCATGCACATGCATCAACCTGCTCCCATGGAGCGTGACACCGTGTTCGGCGAGGCGCAGCAACGCCTGCGGCTTCAGCTTACCAATGGTTCACCGCAGCGCCTGCGAGTCGCGGTGGTGGCGGAATCCTTCCTGCCGACTGGCAATGGTGTGACCACTAGCGTCTGCCGGACCCTGGAGCACCTCTCTCGACGCGGTCACGATGCCGTCGTGATCTGTCCGGGACCGGCGCCGGAGAGCTTCGCCGGAGCCCGGGTGATCGGCGTCCCGTCGATCTCGTACCGGCAGTTTCCGGTCGGCCTGCCCAGCTCCAAGGTGATGCGCACGCTCGCCAGTTTCGCGCCGGACATCGTGCACGTGGCTTCGCCGTTCATTCTCGGCGCGGCCGGTATGGCCGCGGCCGGACAGCTCGGGGTGCCGACCGTTGCGGTGTTCCAGACCGACGTCGCGGGCTTCGCCCGTCGGCACCGGGCCGGGCTGCTGCACGGTGCTGCCTGGCGCTGGATCCGCCGGATCCACGAGCAGGCCGACCTGACCCTGGCGCCGTCCTCCTCCGCGATGGAGGAGCTTCGTGGTCACGCGGTGCCGCGGCTCGCGCTCTGGCAGCGCGGAGTCGACGGCGAGCGGTTCACCCCGCGCCGACGGAACACCCCAGCGGTTGACGAGCTCCGGGCCCGGCTGGCGCCCAACGGCGAAGTGCTGGTCGGGTACGTCGGCCGGCTCGCGGCAGAGAAGCGGGTCGAACGGCTGACCGCGCTCGCCAAGATGCCCGGGGTGCGGCTCGTCATCGTCGGCGACGGCCAGCGGCGGCGATCGCTGGAGCGGGCGCTGAACCCGTCCGGCGCGGCCTTCCTCGGCTGGCTGGACGGCGACGACCTCGCCGACGCCTACGCCGCGCTCGACATCTTCGTGCACACCGGTACCGAGGAAACCTTCGGGCAGACCCTGCAGGAGGCGATGGCCAGCGGCGTCCCGGTGGTGGCACCGGCCGCCGGTGGACCGCTCGACCTAGTGGCTCCGGGCCTGAACGGTTTGCTCTACCCGGCTGAGGACAACGCCGCGATGCGCGCCGCCATCGCCGCCCTGGTGGGCGACCCTGAACAGCGACGCTGGATGGGAACGGCGGCCCGGGTCGGGGTCGAACGCAGCACCTGGGAACAGCTCGGCGACGAGCTGATCGGGCACTACCGCGGCGTGCTTGGCACCCGCGCGATCGCTGCCTGACGCAAACCTCCCGGAACTCACAGCTTCCCCTGGGACCCCTTCCGGGTACTCTCCGTCAATGTCCAGTCATCGACGGGCGCGCACCCTGGCCACCTTGGCGGCTGGATTTGTGCTGGTCCTGACCGTTCCGACGGCGCCGGCAACGGCAGCGCCGACAGCACCACCGGCGCCGCTGCCGACCGCTTCGTCCTGGGTCGGAGGCAAGGACCTGATCCGCACCTCGGTGCTGACCGACCTGCCTGCCGGGGTACCGAAACCGAAGTCCCCGAAGGCCGCATCCTGGCTGGTCGCCGACCTCGACTCGCGGTCGGTGCTGGCCGGGCAGCGGGTGCACGTGCCGCTGGCCCCGGCCTCGACGCTGAAGATCTTCACCGCGCTGGCGCTGGCCCCGAAGCTGGACCCGGCCAAGGTCTACACCGGCCAGGACTCCGACGCCGCGATCGACGGGACCAAGGTCGGCATCGACCCCGGATCCACCTACACCGTGGACGATCTGCTGCACGGGATGATGATGAGCAGTGGCAACGACTGCGCGAACGCGCTGGGCAACCTGGTCGGTGGTAAGTCGAAGGCCATCGAGCTGATGCAGCAGCAGGCACTGGCGCTCGGCGCCTTCGACACCGTCCCTCGCACCACCAGCGGGCTGGACGCCAAAGGCCAGGTGAGCAGCGCCTACGACCTGGCGCTGGCCGGGTCGGCCGCGGTGCAGAACAAGCAGCTCGCCGCGGTCATGAAGACGACGGCGTACGCGTTTCCGGGCATCGGCAACACCCTGAACAAGAAGCGCAAGCGGTTCCAGACCCAGAACCACGACCGGCTGCTGGCGAACTACCCCGGTGCGATCGGGGTGAAGAACGGGTACACGGTCGCCGCGCGAGGCTCGTTCGTCGGAGCCGCCACCCGCGGTGGGCACACCTATCTCGCGGTGGTGCTGCGGGCCGAGGGCGTCACCTGGAAAGCGGTCGCGGACCTGCTGGACTGGGCTTTCGCCAACGGTGAGCGGGCCCGCCCGGTCGGCACCCTGGTCAAGCCCGGCGAGCTGACCGCGAAGATCGGTCCGGCGATCGGCGACGGCGGCCAGTCGCTCTCGGCTGCCGGGACGGCGAGTGCCGGCCCGAATGCCAACGGCGGGTCGTCCAACGGCAACGCACTGCGCGGCGCGCTGCCGGCCGCGCAAGCCAACCTGAGCAAGCCGATCACCAGCACCTGGGCCGGGAAGCTGCTGCTCGCGGCCGCCGCACTCGCCCTGGTGGTCCTCGCCTTCGTGGTCGGCCGGCGCCCGTTGCTGGCTCGTCGGGGTCGCTCCCGGGCCGCCTCCGGGCCGATGCCAACCAGCCGTAGGTCGCGCCCCGGGCCCCGGACTCAGCTACCAGGCAGCGGCCGACACCACACGTAGGTCGCATCCCGTCCCCCCGGGTGGCCGACGTTCTGTGGATTACCGGGACAATCTGTCGGTGAGGCGTGGTAGACCTCGAGACCGAACGATCGAACGACCGGACGCACAACGACCGGACGCACAGAGGGGGATGGGTGCAGGAGACCATGGTGGCACCGCCGGAGCAGCGCGCGGAGCCGGAAGACCAGCTCGGCCTGCGGTTGCTCCGCGGCCGGCGCGGGCACGGCGGCCTGGTCCTCACCATCCGGGTCCTGCCTGCCGCGCTCCTGCTCACCGCCGTCCAATTGGTGCTCACCGGATCCCGGCTGTCACGTTCCTGGTGGTACCAGGACGACCTGAACATCCTCGCCACCGTCGCCGATCGGGCGCTCACCCCGGGCCTGCTGTTCTCCGACTACAACGGGCACCTGGTCCCCGGCAGCTGGGCGATCGCCTGGGTGCTGGACCGGGTGGCGCCGCTGCAGTGGTGGCCGGCCGCGCTGCTCACGCTGGTCGTCGTCGCCGCCACCGACCTGATGATGCTGGCCCTGCTGCGCCGATTGTTCGGCAGCCGACCGGCAATCCTGGTCCCCTACGCGATGTTCTGCGCGACCAGCCTGGTGCTTACCTCGACGCTCTGGTGGGCGGCCTCGCAGCAGTGGCTGCCGGTCAGCCTGTCGCTGGTCACCGCGCTCTGGTTCCACGTCGGCTACTTGCGCACCCGCCGCCGGGCCGACGCCATCGGTGCCCTGCTCGCCGTCCTCTTCGGCTTGGCGTTCTTCGAAAAGGCGCTGACCACACCGATTGTGCTGGCCTTGTTCACGGTCGCCTACGCGGTCCCCGGGTCGCTGTGGCGGCGACCGTGGCGGGCGTTCCGGCAGTACTGGGTGTACTGGCTGGCGCACGCCGCGCTGGCCGGTGGATACCTCTGGCTGTACCTGTCCCGGGTGACGATCGACAGCGGCGCCGCGTCGAAAACGTCCGACGTCATCGAGGTCACCCGGCTGATGATCCTGGAGACGCTGCTCCCGAGTCTCATCGGCGGCCCGCTGAACTGGTACTCCACTCCGACGTCAACGATCGTCTCCTGGCCGCATCCGGCGCCGGTGCTGGTGGTCGCGGCGGCCGCGCTGACCACGGCCGCGGTGATCGGGTCGCTGATATTCGTCCGTGGCGCCTGGCGGGCCTGGTTCCTGCTGGCGGTCTATCTCGGGATCTCGGTGACCCTGGTCGCCCGGGTCCGGCTGGGCTTCATCGGGCCGTTCATCGGCCGGGACCACCGCTACCTGACGGATCTGGCCGTGATGGTGCCGCTCTGCCTGGCCTTGGCCTGGCTGCCGTTGCGCGGTGGGCTGGACGCCGTGCTGGCGGCTCCGCCCCGGACGAGCGCTCGGGCGCTACGCCGACAGCAGCGCAGGGAGCGAAGCCAGGCCCGGCTCGCCCGGCACCGGGGCGCCACCGTCGCGACCGCGGCCGTTGCTGTGCTGGTGATGACCGCCGGCGGGATCATCTCCGGTGAGACGTTCATGTCCGTCTGGTCGAAAAACCCTGGCCAGGCATACTTCGACAACCTGAGCGCCGATCTGGCCGCGCATTCCGGGCCGGTCTATCTGTTCGGCGACGAGGTCGTCCCGGATCTGATCATGACGCCGACGTTCGAGGCGGACCGCCGGATCGGACGGGTGACCCGGCTGCTCAAGGTTCGTCCGGTGATCGGCAAGGCCGTGCCGTACTTCAGCGTCGTGGACCCGTCCGGGCATCTGCACGACGGCACCGTCCGCGGCACCAGCGTTGCGCTCAAGACCGCGGTCTGCGCCACCTCGACCAGCCCGGCGATCGTGCAACTGCCGGTGGCCCTCAGCGCCAGCCAATGGACGCTGGAGCTGGGCTACTTCAGTAATCGGCAGACGGCGGCACGGGTCGCGATCGGCAGCAACCCACCGGTCGAGATGCGCCTGGAACGCGGGCTGCACGAGGTCTACGTCAGCCTGCTGGCCGGAGGGTCGACCCAGATCAGGATGGACGGCGTGGACGAGGGCGCCTCGGTCTGCATCGGCAACGCCACCCTCGGCTTCCCCGTCCCCAAACCTGACCCCCAGCCGCACCGCAATGGATCAAGGGAAAAGCCTGATCTGTACGGGGATATGACCCATTCGATGAGGCAAAATCCCGTCCAACTTGGAGGTTGATCTCAGTCGTCGGACGGGCGGCGAGCGGAGTCGATCACCGAGCGGACCGCACCGGCCGCCGTTCGGACCGCCAGCAACCCCGCCGCCCCGAGCACCGCACCGGCCACCACCGAAATCCGGTCCGCCGAGCGTGGGCTGACCACCGGGGTGAACGGCGCCGCCGGCACCGGACCGCCGGCCACCGAACCCGCCACACCCGATCGAGCTGAACCCACCGCGCCCGGCCGAACCGAATCCGCGGACCGAGCAGCGGCTGCGGCCCGTCCCGTGGCAGAGCCCGTGGCCGACCCGGCCGTCCGCTGCACCGGCAGCGCAAGTTCCGGCGGCCCGAGCTCGGACTCGCTCAAGTGCCCCCGGTCGATCGCCATCGTGGCCCCCCACGCCGCCGCGATCAGGGTCAGCCGGGAGACCAGGTTCAGCCACACCAGCAGCCCGAGCAGCAGCCCGGCAGCGGCCAGGAACTTGTTGTCGCCGACGCTGTTCAGCAGCACCCCGGCGAAAAGCTTGAGGATGCCCAGGCCGATCCCGCCGAACAGCGCAGCGTCCCAAAAATCATGCCGCGGCACATCAACGCCGGACAGCCGCCGGAAGATCAGCATGAAGACCAGGACGTCGACGGCGAGCAGTACCAGCGTGCTGGCCGCGCCGAGCAGCAACCGGCCGGACAGAGACCCGTCCAGGCCGACCCAGCGCAACAGTGCCCCGGTCGCCGTGCTGACCGCGACCCCGGCAACCGCCGAGACCAGCACCATCACGCCGATCATGGTCAGTACCAGCAGGTCTCGCAGTTTCGTCCACACCACGTTGCCCTGCAGCGTCGGCAGACCGAACATCGCCCGGATGCCCTCACGCATCGCGTCCAGCCAGCCCAGACCGACCAGGAGGAGTCCGACCAAGCCGATGATCCCGGCGATCGTCAGCTCGCTCGACCCGGTCAGCTGTTCGATGGTGACGATTCCGCCGGTGCCGCCGGGCGGGGTGATGACCGTCGTCCCGATCCCGTCGTTCACCGATTTGATCACCTGCGCCTGCAGTTCGGGGTCGTCCCCGACGACCAGACCGAACACGGTGAACCCGACCGCCAGCGCGGGAAACAACGAGAAGAAGGCGATGTAGGCCATGCCTCCGGCGAGCACCCCACCGCGGGCCTTGGTATAGCGCTGCCAGGCTCGCCAGGGCCGCAGGGCTTGAAGCCGCTTGATCAGTTCGCTGGGAGAGGCCACGCGTCAGTTTCCACTGAAAGTGAATCGACGGCGAAGCCGCCACACCCCGTCACGCCCGTGCTCGTACAGACCGAGGCCGGTGACCGGAAACTCCGCCTCGTAGTCCGCGAGCACTTTCTGCGCGTGATCGAGGGCGTCGTCGGTGAGGTGATGGGCGACCGTGACGTGCGGGTGGTACGGGAACTGCAAGTGCCGGGTCAGCGGACCGGTCCGGACCAGCCGTTGCAGGTCATCACAGCCATCGCCGCCCTCCTCCACCTTGACGAAGACCACCGGCGAGATCGGCCGGAAGGAGTCGGTACCGCGCAGGGTGATTCGAAACGGTGCGGTCACCGCGGCCACCGCGGCGAGATGATCGTTGATCGCGCGGCTGATTCCGGGGGCGACATCGGTCGGTGGCAACAGCGTCACGTGCGGCGGGATGGCCGTGGCCAGCGGGTCACCGAACTCGGCCCGAGAGCCGCGCAGGAACTTGGCGAAAGGCTCCGGGATGTCGACGACAACGCCGATCGTGACGACGTCGTCCCCGACCATCGGCGGTCGCACAGACATGCTCATGGTGGACAGTTCGGCCGCCCGGGGCAGCGGATCGGTGACCGACTTGCGCCGGGAATCCACCACCGGTCAAGCCCTTCCGGGAAGGAAGCCAACTCGGTCGTAGACCTGGGCGAGCAGTGGTGCGGCCTTGGCCCGGGCGCGGGCGGCGCCATCGGCCAGGATGTCGTCCAGCGTGGCGGGGTCGGCCAGGAGTTCGTTCGCCCGAGCGGTGAACGGCTCGACGAAGGCCAGGTAGGCCTCCGAGACCTCCTTCTTCAGGTCGCCGTAACCCGCCCCGACGAACCGCTCCTCGAGCGCGGGGATCTCGATGCCGCTGAGCGCCGAGAGGATCGTCAGCAGGTTCGAGACGCCGGGCTTGGCCACGCTGTCAAAGGTCACCTCGCGGCCGGTGTCGGTCACCGCCGAACGGATCTTCTTCGCCGACACCTTGGGATCGTCGAGCAACCAGAGGCAGCCGGAACCGCCGATGCTCTTGCTCATCTGCTTGTCCGGTTGCTGCAGGTCGAAGATCTTCGCGGTGCCCTTGACGATGTGCGCTTCGGGTACCACGAAGGTCTCGCCGTAGCGGGAGTTGAAGCGCTGGGCCAGGTCTCGGGTCAGCTCCAGGTGCTGGCGCTGGTCCTCGCCGACCGGCACCCGAGCGGCGTTGTAGATCAGGATGTCGGCGGCCTGCAGCACCGGATAGGTGAACAGCCCGACGCTGGCGGTGTCGGCACCCTCCCGCGCGGACTTGTCCTTGAACTGGGTCATCCGGCTCGCCTCGCCGAAGCCGGTCAGGCATGACATCACCCAGGTCA
>Ga0307513_10001937_pt1 | contig 29302 bp, 27 predicted proteins | sample 15_EM_MG_FD_202174 | JGI IMG/M metagenome (GOLD analysis project Ga0307513, IMG submission 202174) | Populus trichocarpa ectomycorrhiza microbial communities from riparian zone in the Pacific Northwest, United States - 15_EM | ecosystem: Host-associated > Plants > Roots > Unclassified | place... | reverse complement strand
TGATTGAACACCTCAGCATCAATTGAAGGCCCAAAGCCTAGAGGAAGTCATCGTGGGAGTTGTGAGAAGCACGTTGGTTCAGACGCAGATTCAAATCCTGCCGTAGAGTTCTCGCTAACCTTACATGTGTTCAATACACTAAATCAAGCGAGCAAAGAATGCAGGAGTCAAGATCTGGTAGATCACGAAACCGTCAGGAAGATTTATATTCTTCCCAGACATGTGGGCTAAAAATCTTGGTTTCGATTCCACTCCTTTATGCTGTCAAAGTGGGAAACGAACATTATAGCATTCCAAGATGTGACAAAAGACCTTCCGATCTGATGCAGAGAAGTAGTTACAAGTTAAACTTCAATAAGATTTGAATGAGATAAACAATTTTGCTGTAGAGAGTGACCTCAATAATACCACAATGTAAATCTTTTGTAGAGGAGAGAGCCCCAGAGCAGTTATTTGGCGCTAATTTGTCTGCAGGTTCATCCTGTGGCTGTGATTTGAGTACCAATACAACAATTTCGTGTCCAAACTCCAAGTCCTTAAAGAAATATCGTTATAGTAACAGGTACAGATATGTGCCGTGACAACTGTGCAAACTGTGATACCCTGCCATTCCCGTGCCTACCGTGCACCGTTGCATGGTAGGCACGGTAGTGCCAAGGCTTTTTACCTGTTACCCCATAAAACTGGGGCAACACATCATACTCTGTAAAAGGTTGTTCGTGTATCACTGTTACGGTATCACGATCTTTATTTAGCGCCTTCCATAATATCACAAAACGGATTGAACTCGGAGCTAGTCAAATGTTGTGCGAAACTCCAGAGCTCCCCGTCCGTATTGGGATCTGATATTACAGGGTGTGCATCACATTCGGATACCGTAGCGTCCTTTCAACCTCTCTGAAAATTCTGAGAAATTGGAGCCGGTGCGTTGGTCAACGAGTTAAAGTGGGATCAACTTAGATTCATTTTGCCCATTTTGGATTGTGTTGGTGGGGTTCTGAAAAATATAGAACTTTTGGGATCATGAAAAGCAGCTTTGTGAAGGTCAGTTCTGCTATCATAGTCCCAACGGTGAAACGAGGAAGTTGTTACGGGCTATACCATCAAGTCAACTTTTCGTTGACATGATTGTATAGCTCGCAATAAGAACGATCACTCGCAGACTTGCTCGGGGTTTCTGATGGAAACGAGGAACATCTAAGCTAGATACGAGAATTTGCAGTATGATGGTGAAAGGGGAGAGCTGGCAGTATAAATGCATCGCGTTGGAGGAGGCAGTCATCACAAAAATTATAACCACAACAACTTCCCCCTATTCGCACTTTAATACCTAACTCAATCTCGCAAAAATGAAGTTGTCTGCTTGTTTTATCACATTGGCAATGGCAGCTACATTTGCATTGGCCCGGGTGTAAGTGCCTTTATAACTCAAATATAAGGCTACCAGATTAACCGTTTTATTTTTGAAATGATAGCGTGGTGCCAGACATCGACGGCCCCTTTTCCCGAGAGCATTCAGTCCGTGGGGTCGATGATATAAATGCCAGAAACGCTGAGGAGGTGCGAACAATACATGCTACTGCATTCGGAATTTGTTCGCTGACTCGATTCAAGATTTTACCGAGGAGCTGCCGAGGAAGGATCTGTCTCTAAATATGACAATCTACGGAGAATTTTGGGTTTGAATTATTTGTTTTACGCGTTGGTGTTCTTAGGCGGTTCTGTTGGTCGGTTTACTACATCAGAAAAATTCCACCCTTTTTTCGAACCCATCCATGATGCAAGTAATACGCAGATTTCTGTATGCCCATAAATTTATATACATGGAAGGGGGTGTAACGCAGCGAGGAAGATGCGAAGGGTAGTGAGCACCAGGCACAGAAACACTCTTTCTTTCTACACCAGTCTGCGACTCGAAATGTTTTCGGGAGGACACACCAGTCTTATGTAAGATTTATCACCGTCGTCTGGCAGGTCATGTTTGTCCGAACACACGATAAGCGGCAGGGAAACGTCAGAACTGGGACAAAAAGACGGAAGGCGCACTGTATATAAAGGGAGGAGAATTCTCCTCCCCATAGCCACTCGTCCTCTCCATCCTGGGGCGCTCCTCGTCATCTGCTCTTCTCTCGTCATCCCGCCAGTCGCACGAACAGTCAACAGGGCCCGGGGGTTGAGTGACCTCGCCGCCCAATGGGTCTTGTACCTCGTGTATAAAGGAGGGGCAAATTGCTTCGTTAACGATTACACCTGTGTCTAGGGATGTAGATCATGTTAATCGGTAAGGAAATCGAATAAATCGAATACAAAATTCACCGACCATATGAATCAGAGGGCGCTTCGCTGGGCCCACTCCTGCCCACCCTAGTACCCGTCTGCTCCTTCAATCAGGCGTTCCTGGGTGGTGTTGAACCGGTGTTGAACACAACTGTAAGGATCACGGTATACAGGATTCGAGACGGCACACAAATACGGTAGCCATATTCGTCAACCTCAACATAGCGGCGTGGATGTTGAGATCCAGTCATCGGTGTAATTGCTGCTCGTCATCAGCCCGCCGCACTTTTCGTCTTCCTACTCCAATTCGAAGGGTCAGTACGTGCAGGCGTTTTTCGAGATAAGTGATATAATACTAACATTGTAAAACGCAGTCCCGCTGCTCCTGCTGACATCCCACTCACCAATGTCTCTTCGAACGTTCAAGTCGCTCCATCTCGTACGGCCCAACCATCGTCCAAGCTACATCGGGCGAACGCCTGATAGGTATTGGAATGGCAAGATATATACATCGTCTTCAGGAGGAGCCGCTGGTTGTCATCGGAATTAATATGGGATGTGTGAGGCCTACTCCAATGTCCCTCCCTTCCGCGCGCGACGATAGGGGATGCATTTGCGTGTCGATCTTAGTGATACGTAAAGACTAGGTGGAAGATATAATGGCCAGGCAATTAGTTATGATAGAACAGTGACTCGAACAACAATATTAAAGACACATGAAGACAGGGTACACGGATGGAACAAATACTGACCACATACGCATCATCCTATTGTCAGTTTCCATCACAACCCATTCCTCGTATCCATCCCTCTCATTCATGCCCAGCCTTGGGGCCATCATACAGAATCATCGAGAGCGATGAGATTGACGGTATCGCGAGTAGGCATCATTCGAGTGCGTATTTAGTCTTTGCCGTTGCAGACAAGCGTGAGTTAAGCCACACGGAGCATTGAGATCGTCACCTGGACAGGACTAGCCGAGTGAATGACGAGATGAAGGGAAGGAAAAGCTAGGGAGAGACGGGACAACTGAACGACAGAGCTCACAAAACCTCACCTTCATCCCATTATATAAGCAGCCGCATGTTCACTCTCGCAACTCCGGAACCAACTTTCTTGTTAGATATATCGCATTTTGATATGAGAAGACATGAGAAGACAGAGATAAGTGTTGAGTTGAACCGAAAGCTCTCGGCTAATTTCCTTGCGCCGAGTTCCCGATTTGGGATAGCCATCACGCCCTTCTCTGTAACTTGCACGTTCTCAACAACGGCTGAACAATTTGACTTGAATTAAGTTTTGTTAGATAGGTTTCTTCCTTCCTTACATGATGGTGCTAAAATATAACTGAATAGACAAGATTCGAGGGTGCCTAAAATTGATTCTTTTGAGAGAATGTCATGTGACATTGCCTCAAAGTACTGTCCCCTTCCCTATGAAGCTAATGGCCTCGGTGAGCGTTGTGGAGAATTTCAAGGGAGGATTGGCAACAAGCCAGAAATTATGCCTTATGGTTGCCAGAATAAGCAACCCATCGTTAGTCGATTCAATTGTCCTGACGTGGTGATACTGAGAATATATGATGAGGATGGGAAAAAGTAGGGGGGAAGAGTGGAAACTTAGCTGAGATTGTTAACGAGGAAGGCCAGTATGATAAATTTAGAAAAGGTAAATATAGTATGTGTTTCCTTGTTGGCAACACCCTCTCCATTATGCGTTATGGAACGGGAAATAGGCAACACAACCAGCCCTCTGTTCATCAGGAACTTGAAAACCACCACTAACTGGCAGGCTGATATATCACACCTATGTAATTAGATTACAAGTGTGATACAATAATCAATCTAAGCACAAACAATTTCTGATATATCACACTACATACTCACTGGCATCCTCTATCCGTCAGTGCCGTCTCTGCCTGTATATTCATTCAAACTCAGCCTACAACCACCCCGGAGGGCCGGCATCGCTCCTAATATTCTTATTTAGCGAACAAGGGGCCTGTCCACAACTTAATATAATTAGGCGGTGGCGGCCCAAGCTTCGGATCCGGAGATATACATGAGGGGGCCCCGGGTGAGTTTGTCACCGTAACTGGTAACAGCCCTGTTTTGCGTTCTAACTATGTACATTGGGTCTGTAGTCGGTCATCAACTAGGTATCTAATAGAGATAAGTGATCAGAGGGGGTCGGGCATACTGGTCACCAGTATGGAAGAAATAGAGATCGGCTTCAGCGCCGCGTCAACAATATTTCAACATGTTTTTCAAGTAGTCCAAGAATTCATTTTGCTGGGGTCGTTCTCATCTCAATCCACGGCTGCGTATGACTTGTAACTGGAATAAGTTGAGTTTCTCATTGCGACCGTCTGGGCGACCGCGGGACCGACCAAATACGCCTTTTGCCATCTCATAACCTGATTTCCAAACCCAATGACGGGTGCTGGGTCGTCTAACTCCAATTGGTTGCTGGCTCCATATCAGGTGCAAAACGTGACATTTTTATGATAGAACGACATCGATATTAGACTCGACTCCAGTCTCCTTGGGTCCTGCTTCCTGGATGCGGGTGATGTAATGAGGATGACACATCATCTTTTATACGGAAATGGACATGATGGCCGGTATTTACAGGGCCCGGACCTGGATATATCCGTCCAGGCGGTGGTATCGAGCCTGTTAACAAAGACCTCGAGCGAGTGGAAGTGCAACCAAATTATTAACACTCAAGAGGGACTCTTCATTATTGTCATCCCTAGGGCCCTGAATCCCAATTTGGGGTACTTCGTAGTTATCTACTTCGAGGATACGGACGCCTGAGGGTTTGCATTGATTGACCTAGTACTTACATGAACGTTTCTCGCGTTCCTTCTCCTTGAAACCATTTTCCAATTATTTCTCATATCCAAACTTCTAAAGTTTACAGCCCCTTCTATTCAGTGGAAAAAAGCTACGGATATCCAATATATGTTCTCTACATACATCATAATTTAATTCGTGTCATCAAATATTCAACCGCCCTATCAAATCCCCTAACATCTCCGTCAATTGAGTGATCCTTTCATCCAGCATTACCACCTTCTCGTCAATAGAGCTCAGCTGGCCCTCAAGCACCACCCTTGTCGAATCGACCTTACCTTCCATCCCCGTATGTGCCACATGTAATTTATCTTCAACCGCGGAGATTCGCATAACAACCCCAGATATTAATCTGTCGTCGGTGCGGAGAAGAGCCGAGTCGGCCGGTGCACTTCGGGTCTCTGCTCGCATGCCGGTGGTCTCCAATTTGACCTTGTTAGAAGCTATTTCGAGTACGGGTTCGAGAAGGCTTTTTCGAAGGACGAGGAGCGAGTGCCACCACTTATGATTGTCTTTTTTGGCATTCGAGTCCCTCGGAACGGACTCGCATCGTGCGCAAATGAAAAAATCTGAGCAAAAAATCATAAAGTAAATTTAAAGTATTCAAGATTGGCGCATGAACGTACCGCGACACGAGTGCCCAACACATCTATAAAATGTGGAATCCAAATCAATACCCTTAGAGCAACGACCACACGTATATGATCTCGGCGGGTCCATGGGATATTGAACAACTAGAATAGCTTCTTCTCTGCTGTCAATGGGGTCTTCACGCTTAGCCTGGTTTCCAGGCTCTGTCTCCTGGGCGTCGTGATTCATATGTGCCATGGTTTCGTCGCCTGAGAAGGGAGGGAGCTCTCCTGCTTCACTCTGAGTCTCATCACCGTCAAGCCCAAATCCAGCGGCAACAGCAGCCCCAGCAGCTATATCCCCTTCGTCTTCTTCACTCCCCTCTGCTTCGTCCCCCTCCTCCTGTTCATTCCCCCTTTCTTCTTCCCCCTCCTGTTCATTCCACCCTTCTTTCTCCCCCTCATCTTCTCCTTCGTTCCCCCTCTCGTCTTCTTCTTTGTCCTGCTCATTCCACCCTTCTTGCTCACCCTCCTCTTCCCCTTCGTTCCTCCTCTCCTCTTCCTCCTCTTCCCGTTCATTCCACCCTTCTTGTTCCCCCTCATCCTCCCCTTCGTTCCGCCTCTCTTCTTCCTCCTCGGCGTCCTGATGCAGATGTTCCATGGTTTCGTCATGTTGGAAGGGAGGAAACCTTCCGGGTTCACCATGAGTTTCATCGACGTCAGTCCAAGGTTCAGTGGGAGCAGGCCCAGAAGCTATAACCCCTCCCTCTTCTTCATTCTCCCCCTCATCCTCCTCACCATCTTCGTTTCTCCCTTCCTCCTCCTCCGCCTTCTCATTCCCCCCTTCTTCTCTCTTCTCCACCTCCTGATGATCATAATGAACCCATACAACGGTTCGAAGATCTTCCAACACCGCATAAGCCTCAGATTCCGTCCACTGGCGTTGTCCACTCCGCGAGTTGAGGGTCCATTTTACCACCGGATGGCCCATTTTATGACCCTCGATTTCAATAGCAGAGGCGTCTTTGTTGGTAAAACAGCTCGCACAAACGTTAAACTGAACTATACATATAAATGAGCATGGGTGAACTTGGGGAGAGCGTCGAGTATGTAACCCACCTTCGCATGTCAAGCAACCATAATAGCACTGTGCGATTGGGCAACCATTACACACACTACACATTAGACTGGAAACCAAGTGTCAAATTGGGATCTCGAGGAAGAATCTCACACAGGAGAGGAAAGGAGGGAACTCAACTCACGCAGCAAATGGGAACCCAGTCCAATCTGTCCGTTCTGTAATTCCACCTTTCTTAATGACATGGGGGTCCCACTCATTTGGAATGGCTAAGGGAACATCGGCTCGGTCCATGTATTTGATGTGTTCTTCCCAAGGTTGATATTTCAAGTGTTTCTTGGGTTCGCCTTCCACTGACGGCAAGGGAAAGTCGTCAAGAAGAGAAAGATCGTGTTGATAGTCGGCTATGTCACTTGACGTATAATCTATTGGGTAATATTCGCGATACGTCCAATATTTTTCCAGGTTTACTGAGGACCAGATCCCGTCGGAGTAGGTTTGGGGGTCTAATTGCGATGTCAGGTTATGCGTGGCAGGATTTATCGTACTGAGTACGCACCCTCCCTGGGATCCTTGTTCTCAGCGAAACTTTCTGAATTTGAAATCAGAATCCTAACTAAATCGACAGACATAGGAAAAAGCGTACCGGAAAGGCTTATAATCCTTTTAAGGACGGCCATTTCAATTGTCATTGCACAATAGATGAGGCGATACCATTCCTTCGCGTCTAAAGTAAGCTTGCGCGATATTTCCGCCAGGATCAACGATTTTTCCAGCACTAGCGTACAAAGTTGAAGGACATACTATCGGAACGGACAAGTCATGAAGATGCAGAGTCAAAAACAGAAATGTTCTCACTTTTTCCAGAGGCATGTCCCGATATAGCAGCCGAAGGATAGATTCATCCCTAATATCCCACTGCAGCTTCTCAAGTTGGGCTCGCACGTCGGCATCTTGGGCATGCACCATGTCCTTGATGAGACTGCGCAACTCAAATGTAGTCTGTGGGATCTGCTGCCCGCGGGGCTCCAAAGAAAGCAGAACGAATATCGGTTGACATGCTTCAATGATTGACAGAAGATACGCGCGGTTGTTGGGGAGGACTGGACGTGAAAATTTTAAATTAGGAAAGGCCATTTAATTAAATAGTTAATGGGAAGGAAAGTGATGCTCGCCTTCAGCTTGCATTTCCATCAACTTGAATAAGAGTCGATGCATCCGTTTACGGTATATACGACGCTCATATGACCATCCTGGTACAAGCACAAAATCAACAATTGAAGATCAAGGTAAAATATATACGAACCAGCAACAGTGTAAGCACACCACTGGGGAAGGCTCCACCCCTTCGGGATCCTATTCGTGAATGCATTAGCCTCGCTTATCCTGATGAACCCAGACCAATCCCGATCGATGGCGAGAGCTATTCTTTGGCCATAATTATTGATATAGTCCAAAGTCCAAGCGTCGGCTTTGGAGGAATTCTGTCCTTCTTTGTTAACCTCCGAATCGGATTCAAGGGTCTTTATTCGAGATGCTGAGAAGAGGTCAAGATAATACTCGTAAAGTGCGCTTGAAAAGAGTTTATTGTCGACACAAAAGATCCAGCTCTGATTCATAAAAAAAGAGTCAGGAAGTGTTAATCAATCAAACCTTTAGCGTAGCCCCAAGCTTACCATTTCCTTCCATAATGTTCGTAGATCCTGATAAAAAAAATGAGCGAACGATATACAAAATTAGCAGCGAAGGGGCATACCTCGTGCACGAGCCGATCATAGGGACCCGAGAGGGCCCGTACCACGAATTGCGCTGAGCTCTCAATAGAGTCTTGAAGTTGCTGGGTTTGGAAAGCCAGCTTCAACTCGAACAAGTCCATGTTCCCTTTACACAATTTATCCACCGATGATTCCATTTCAATTCGCAACTCTGATAACTTTTTCGATTGGATATCACGCATCTCATTGGATTTGGATTTGGACTCGACCTTCTTGGTCACGATTCCACCAAGAACAGGGTCCTTCGCTGCCGAAATCACAGCTTGGAGAGAATCGTCGCTTTCTAACCATTTGCTCCGGTCTCCTACGCCTTTCGTCTGTGTAGCCAGGGTCTTTTCCCAATCAGGCTTGGTTGCCAATAGCCGTGGTACCAGATCGTTCATCTTCGTAACGAGGACGTTGACGTTCGAAGCGGTGTGAAGGCCGAGAACTTCCTGTAGCCGGAGGCGATGGTTCTTGAAATCCTCAGTATATCCTGCCATCCGGGTTTTCCATTCTTGAGCCCTGTAAAACTTGACTGCATGTCATGAGTTCTGTGAAACCACCGGGGAAGAACAGAGATCTTACCCATTCGCTTTTGCTTGTAGTACGTATCAACGCTATTTCCACAATCCTTGATCGTCTTTTGGATCCGAGGGAGAACGCTTTCGAGTCCAAAATTGTTCTTCAAGGTAGGATGGGACCCATCGCTGGTCGCGACCTCGCTAATACTGAGGTGTGTAAAAAGCCCAGTGTCATTAATTACATTTCACACAACTATACCCACTCACTCGAGGAAGACCCGCATCGTGTCCGTTCCTGCGAGAAACACCGCAGCCACACGCATTTCGTTTTCCTCTCGGATCTGTTCGAGCAACAACACGGCCTTGAACCCCGCCACGACAGCTAATTAATGCCACGATTATCAATCACAATAAACGATAATTTCCTCTTGCAGACAACTAACCTTTCGCAATAGGGTTCGCCTCAGCGGCGGCTTCGATAAAGGGCAAGACCTTTATCGCGTGGTTGATGTACTCGCGCCCTTCCCTTGGTGGCTCCTGCATAAGTCTAGAGTGCTTTTCTTCCCATTGCTTGTAGCTGCTTCTTAAGTCGTCCTGGGGTCCTAGAGGGCCGATCGTTGGCGGCGTGTCGGGCATGGATTTCTGGTGCTTAGTTAAAGGTAGATGAAGATGTTGGTTCAACACAAATATCATGACATTACTTATAAGGCGGCGATGGTTCACATATGCCAGCACATAAGGTTGGCGGGAACTCTCCGGCAGGATTTCAGTGTTAAATTTCCCACCCCAACTTCTGTTGATATCTCTTGCCCGTTCCTAAAATATGAAGAACACCAAGTGCAATGGCTTCTGGGGCGAATTTTTGACTCATTCTTGGACAAGACGCTGATCATGCATCAAAAAAGATTTTCCGAATGTTACTCTACGGCAGGATTTGACATCTTGAATCTATCAAACTAGTGAGAGAATTATTTTTTCCGATCATACATGACATCAGGAAGTAAGGTTGGCGGGAACTCTACGGCAGGATTTCAGTTTTATTTTTTGCACCCCAACTTCGGTTGATGTCTCTGGCCCGTTCCCAAAATATGAAAAACACCAAGTACAATGCTACCGGAGGGAATTTTTGACTCATTCTTGGACAAGGCGTTGATTATCCATCAAAAAAAGATTTCCGAAAGTTACTCTATGGCAGGATTTTGACATCTTAAATCTGTCAGAGCAGTGAGAGAATTATTTTTTCCGATCATACAGGACATCAGAAAGTAAGGTTGGCGGGAACTCTACGGCAGGATTTCAGTTTTATCCCCAACTTCGGGTGATGTCTCTGGGCTGTTCCCAAAATATGAAGAACATCAAGAACAATGGCTACTGGAGGGAATTTTCGAGCATATTTACTGTTTCTTCCATACTAACTACAAGACACCGATCATTAATGTCGATCATCAATCCAAGATGTTGGACCCTCGCTACTTTCCATGGCCCTCAGGTTCCTGGAACCCGCGTGTCAGCGCTTCACGCCTCCTCACATTCTCTCAGTTGGCCATGATTGGACGATAAGTCGGTGTGAGTTACAATCCTTATGTAAAGGTGCAACGAATTCAGTATATTTACAGGAGAATCTTCAAATCATCACACAGTCGACACGCTTTATTCCCCCGAGTTTTTCCACGCATTAGGCGCCGGTTCTTAATCTGGCAATCCGGCTGGTAAAAAATTTCCTGCGGACTCCCAGAGACCTTGGGCTTATGCCATGTTCAAACTTACCTAGTGTAACGGCTATTACATCAATCACTTTTGAGGGGAAGATACAAATTTGCATGGCTACACAGTCATGGTCAACGGCCCGTCCTCGGAATTGCTCGAACACGTCCTTGTCTCATCAACTTATTTACGAAATATTACTAACACGCAGTATTAATTTACGGCACCCGCCTCTTCTGCTCGTCCGGTTTCTTCGTCAACGGTCAACGCTGGGAGGCGGGAGCGAATCCCTGTCAGGGCATCAGGAACTCCGCCTGAGCAATCCCAGTCGTGATGAGGTCATCGCACACAATAGGAAAGGCGATTGTGACCAATCGTTCTGTAAATTTTGAAGATGAGATAAGTACAAGTCACTTTTGTGAGTACCACTTGCGCTGCATGTCAGTGAGACCGACGTATATAGTATGAATATAAGAGGTGTTAATCTTACCAGGATGAGTTAAGAACCAACGGACACACCAAAATGTTTTTGCAACACAGTGAATAACTTCCAAGGTGGAAGATTCGAACCTACCTTGCGGCCGGCAAACAGCTTTAGCTAAGGGCCAAGGAGGAACCGCTTAGATGCAGCGGGGTAGAGTAAAATTGGCTGATGTGGGCCAGTGCTGCGCATGGCATAAACGAGTCCCCTTCTTTAGTAATGTAAATTGCAATATTTCATCCATCTGTCTTGAGTATAACCCAAATGACCTCTCGATCGGACCCACAATCAACTAGAAGAACGAAGATGAGAAATTCAGAACTTAGAAGGGAGTGTTGAATCCTGATTGAATTTATTTTTTTTTTTTTTTTTTTTTTTTAATTCATTGTTTATCCTCCTGCGTGGCGAACCATAAGATAGAGAATACATGTCGTGTAAGTACCTGTCTGTATAAAGTCTGATTGAAATTGATCAGTGGATCTCGCTTAGCTACCATCTGTTCGTCTGGTCAAACAATTGTCATTGTGTAGTTCCGGTACGTACATATGTACACAGCTAATAAAATCTGTATAAAGGCAGGGGAGGAATCACCATTGATTCTCATCCCCTCTCTCCACAACGAGCTCGTCAAGGAGCTCATCCAGGCCTGGTAAGCCTCCTCGCCTCGCAGTTCATCAACCTGCTTTTCTAACATCATGGTCCCTTCCTAGGTCCCTTCCCACCACAATGACCTAAGCCGAGGAGGTCATCGACACGAACCCCGCCGTCGAGTAGCTCGTGGTGGTCGTCTTTGAGTGGCCAGTGCCCGGTCTTCCAATGTGCCATCTTTTTGCCTCGCGGCTCATGGCCAACAGTTGGTTGACATGGCGATCTCATTACAGGATCAATTCCGCGGCCGTGTTTCTTTTAAAAAAAAGGTTAGTTAACGACGGCGTTATCCGACCACGTACCTTGTAAGGTAAACTTCGCAATTTGTGATTCAGATCTGTGCTCAACACCTTGCTGATAAGGTTGGATCTTTGACACTCGGAATGAAAAGGCACGTACCTCCAATCATTCTTGAAAGCCCTGCTCATCACCGCTGTTTCCCACCTCTGGCTGTAATCGCTGCAGCGACTCAGTACTCATGCGTCGTCATACGTGAAACCTGTCGACCGTTCGTGAGCAAAGCATCACAGCCCGGATCAATATACCTTTTACAGGAAGAACGCCGCCGACCTTCGATATTCTGGGCATCTCTGCAGCCACCACCCGCCAATTCCCACCCAATCTTAATCCCGGGAAGAGCCACACCCACCAATAACTTGTCCCAATCCAACCGTGCATACATGCATGCACTATACACTTGCTACCCAGACACTTATTGCCGATCGACGAGATATTTTGGAGTACTCGCACCCAACATCCAGGAGGGTTCAAGATGTTGAGATACGGAAACTACATGGGGTGATCTTGGCAAGGGTTAGGAAACAAAAGGTGAATACGAACGCACCGACGATCCACCCAAGCCCACACCCAAAATCACTACCTCCTATTCACATGCATTACCCGCTACGTTTATCTTCCTCTCGATTTTCGTTGGAACATGAGCGACGTCCGGAGTTACACGAGGGACATGCGCTATTCGAAACTGGTTAGCAAAGCACTAGCAAAGGAAACAGGTAGGCTACGAACCTGGAGATTGTCCATAGATAGCCACTCATTACGCCCACCAATGTGTTCTATTCCGACAGAAGTACGCCCATTTGAACGACCATTGTTGCTCGTACTGATCGTAAACCCCGTATTCTAAGTGGCCGCGAACAGTGGATCGTAGGGGCTATTCACAAGAAACGTTGGCCATACAACCGGAAAGGGGACAGGTAAATACGTACCCATCCATACACGGCGTGCCCGCTGAACCAGACCCAAAATCGGCCTAGTACCCAGTGACGCAGATTCAATCGTCATCGAACTCCTCGCCAATGGCAATTCTCCTTGAAGCTTGAGCGCTGAGCGCTGATCCTCATCTGGATTGTGAATCCACGGGTAGAATGATAAACCCAGGAGGCTACATGAATGGTCGCCGGTCAGTGAATGAAAGAGTAAAAATCAGTGATTTTATACATACCTGTTTACGCTTGTGCCCAACCAATCCTAGAGCTTCGTCGAGTGAACCATGGCATGGTTCATCTCGATCAAGCCTGGGACGTCCTTTTCAAGTCCTTTTGCAAATGCCTCACAAAGTCGGCGCAGAAGAACATGAAGGTGTTGTCAAGGTGTTGTGGGACTCGATAGATTGGGTGGCTTATATAATACCATCACGGAAATTACCGGCTCCTTGGCGTACCACCATCAATTTTTCGTTCGCTGTGTTTGTCCATATAAAGACGAGTCCTATAAATAGGACTCGTAACAAAACACAAAAAGACACCCGAAGATGCACAGAGCAGTGATCACGAAGTTCTCCATGATGAAGGAGGAATGTCAACCTCGAATACTATGGCTTGCGGGCTGGTAGTCTAAGAGTGGGCCGGAAATGGGAAGCTACTCGTGAATAAGTAAATATAGATTATCTCGACCAAGGCGAAGGGCGGCAGATGGGGATGTGGGAAGATGAGCCCCCATCCTCCTGGGCTCTATCTTCCATCTTCTGATAGTCCGGAGATGGCTGACTAAGTCAAAAAATGGATGTCGACTCAGCGGTGGATCGCTCATGACCTGAAAGTAATGAGAGTCGAATGCAAATCGTCACAGTTATCAAACAGTTATGTATCAAGCGGGGGAAATAGTCCGTTTCCGGAAGGGAATCAATCCCAGTATCTTGATCATATTCAGCCGCGTCATCATTGGAATTACTGCTGCTGTGACCCACTCTCCGCAAGTGAGTGCTTCCACTGTATGGTAAGAATCAATTATATTTCCTTGCTTGACCAGGGTTTTGGGATCCCTATAATTGTGGCGACTTTCATGCAACCGGCATTTGCGGAATAATGTTGGTAATACAAACATGTGATGTTTCGGAATCTTAGCATGAGAACTCACTGCAGCGCACCTGCGGCTTAGTGCGATCGGCTTAGTTCGGCTTAGGGCGCTTAATACGATCGGCTTCGTGGGATTTCGTGCGACTTTCGTGCGACCTTATTCTGACCATTTGCACTTCTGTCTTTCCATTCTTCATATTTTTGTATATACCCTGGTTTCTGGCTCTCCTTTTTACATGCCCTTTTTTTGTCTTATTATTCTAATATTGAGTCTGACGATTTGAGGTCGTTGATGGGCCGAATGTCGAATAAATGGACGACCACGTGCCATGCACAACAACTAGTACGTCTGGCATCTCAGATTGGAATGAACGAGTTTGGACACTCGCTGCATACCGCAAATTATCTGCCATTGCTAAATTACAACACCCCAGCAGCTTTATAAACATTGTCCAAATTACAAAGAGGGAGGCTCACTCAGCCTCAGGCCTATCGATAGTTGCAAAGCGTCATTGACGAAAGCCATCAAATCCATTGAATGGAACCACAAGGCATGTAAATATACAGTGGCATCCCTCGAACCTAATACCCCAAGACAAGACAAAAACGTATCTATCATCTCAGAAAAGCCCTCAGGCCCTCACTCGCCCCCCTCGACACATCCACCACCCCCCTCACCTCCTGCGCATTCTTCAGCGAGATATTCAACTTGCCCGCACCCAAAAGCCCCGAAAGCTGGGTATCGTCCAGCACCTCGGCGAGTTGATGGCCGAGGACGGAGTACACTTTCGCGGTGGAGGGGGCGGATGCGAGGGGGGCTGATCTTGGCTTGGTAGTCGTGTCCAAAGTCAACGCCGACGCCGACGACAGAGAAAAGGGCGTAACAGGCAACGGAGTCGGGCTCGACTTGATCTGCAACCACTTCTCTTCCTCGCCGTCAAACGAACACGGCACCCAATAAATCCACGTCTTCTCGTCCGCATTCACCTGGCTTCCCGCGCCGCGGGGTATGAAGAGGGGCTCTAAGGCATCTTCCCCACCTGACGATTGGGCAGCGATAATGTCAAACCACTGCGAGCGGGTGGAGAAGACGCGGGCGGAGGGGATGGCTAGGATGCGAGTTTGGGTTTGGGTTTGGGTTTGGGGAGGAATAGGGATAGGAAGGAGTTTTCCGTTGTCGAAAGTACCAAGGGAAGAGGAAGAAGGGTGGAGGGTGGCTGAACTTGAAGAGGGGAAGTTCGGGGAGGGAAAAGAGGAAGAGGTGAGTTCGAATACGACGATACAGCTATCATATAAATCCATAGGAGAGTACTTGGAGTTACCAAGCATCCACGCGGCGCTGGAGAGCGCTGTGTCGCCTATCACGGCGAGGATGTTGACTTTGATGATCCTAGACGCCGCAGCGGACATGGGTAAGGACATGGTTTTCTCGGAGCTAATAGGGAGGAAAGAAGACGAAGAAGAGAGGGAAGACGTTGAGGAAGAAGAGAGGGAAGAAGTTGAGAAAGATAGCGACTGCAAAGAGTCACCGAAACTTGTACTGGACGTCCGCGCTGGTGGGAGCGGATACACCTCACTTATGTTCTCAGGTGCTAGTAAGCGTGCGATCTGACGCGTCGAGAACGAGTCGTCGAGGTACGTATCCCAATTCCGCGGATGCACGTGCGCCTGATACTGCCCCACCCCCAGCACCAGATTCGCCATGCGCAACTTCATGGACGGCGATAGCGCCTCGAGCCTACTCCCCTTCATCGGTCGACCTGCCATCTGATGCGTATTTTCTGTCAGATTAAAGATGAGGATCCTGGCTACGAGCCAAAATAGTTGAAACCCCGCCCAAGTGAACACAAAATCGGCTTTTTGTTGGCCCAGGAGAAAGTAGGACAGGACAATAGAGAGCGTTTGCAGAGTACCCGTGACAATCCAGAAGAACTTCCACCATAGGCTGGATGCACGCGGGTTGGGCGAGGCACCAAGGACAACTCTACGTGGGCCACCCAGGCGTTTAGTGTTGGGGAGTGGAGAGGCGGCGATCAGATCGAGGTGGCCGTCAGTCTCAACGGGGCGGCGGGAGGTGGTGATGTCGTGAATTTCGAGACAGACGCCTGAGAGGAAGGCGAAGAGGAAGGGCACGCCTGAGAGGAGGCCTACAAGGGTGCCTCCCAGGAGGAAGAGCGTGTATATTTCGAGGCATTTGAGGAGGGAGAGGGCGAGGACGGCGATTTGGAAACGCAGGTGGTGCGGGCTGTAGAACGCGTATGGGTAGTGCGTGTGGATGATGAGCGAGGAGTCGGCTGAGGGTGTTGATGAGAGTTCGGAGAGCATGATCGACGTTGTACTGTCGAATGCATAGATGTCGCGGTAGGTGTGGTGTTCCTTGATCCGAGGTGACTGTTTCATGGGCTAGATGAGGCAGTTAGACCACTGAGCAGCAGAAAATGAAGGACTTACTGTTCCATCAGGATCATCCGAAAGACAACTGACCCCAATCGGCCCTGGATCATCCAATGTACCCCTCATCCTCCTTGCTACTCTCTTCCCGGGACTGAGACTCAAATCCATCCCAACAGCCTTATCCGACGATGCCGTCCTGAGTCCGAGCATCTGTCTTAACCACCCAGGACTACCAGCGCTTGCACACGCCTTGATCACGGATGAAGAACCGAAAGCTGAAATGCTTCCCCAGACAAGGCCCGCAGCACCTCTGTTGCCAAGTATCAGTTCCCCTGCGGTGCTGCTTCCGATGAGCGTGGTTAAGGCCGCAATTTCGATGAGGCCATTCCCGAAGTTGAGGACTGGAAGTGGTGGAGAGTCGTTCATGAACTGGAGATTCAGGACGGAAGTTCAGGTAATGGGGACCGAGGAATGAAATGAGAAAGTGCGTGCGTACCGCCACCTCACAGCGCTGGAAGAAAGGACGAGGTAGATATGTACCCATTTTGATGTGCCTGTGATATGTCGCGCATGTGCAGGACAGTTTGTGAGAGTGCGCTGGAAAGTCGGTTAAATCCTAAATTGGTCAATTGCTCCCACACCTGACGTCGGCCGACTGCTCAGTTGCGCACTCCGAAGGGCGAGTTCACGGTTTTCTCGTCCGTCCAACGCCTACAACCCACATTAGTCGACATCTCCTGCGCTTCCTTGTACACGTTTCCCACTTCCAGAACTCCTCCTCTCGACGGTTTCCTTGTAAACATCTCATCCTCACCTACCAACGAGCCCTTCCTTCTCTCTCTGCATCGACCAACATCTGCCATGACTCTCTTGATCTATAAAATTTTATAACGCTCGAAGTCCACAGTCGCCTCTCGTACACATACCTGCTTTATTTGCCCGGCAGCTTTATTGGCGCTATGCATATTTTCTGATCCCCCAAAACTTGACTGGTCCTCGCTCGACTGCCCGTGTCCATGCCGAAATATCTGGCTTCTGGGGATTCTTTGAAGCAAGCGACTGTGTTTCCGAGGCTGGCTCGGGTTTAAGTATGTCCCGGAAGGCGTCGGGGGACTTGAAGAGCTGTAATCATCAAGCACCATGATTACCCCCTTTTGATGGTCCTCACTTCGCTTCAATTCATAACGGCTGGTGTTGGAACTACAACCAGACTATAACCGCTCTCCGTTCCTTATTTTCTCAGCACAGGCTGGGTGGAGTACTACCGAGCTGGCGCATATCCTTCAACCACTGCGGACTGGTGAGATCCAGTCATCCAGAAAGACATCCCCATCTTTTTTTTTCCTTTTTTGTCTTTCCGCATGTGTTCGATGAAGAAATGGCAGCTCAGGATATTGATTCTAGCTTCAATTTTTGCAACACACTAGCAATAGAATCCGCCAATAAAACTTGCTAATTCCTCTCCTCTCTTGAGCTTTAAATGAAGACGGCGCTTCTCTAACATCTCATCCAACCTTGACCGCATGCATCTGCATCATGCGTCAGACGGTTTAGTAGTAGGAAAATTGTCCTATCCAGCTCTCAGCACATCCTCTGGCACTGACGACTCCAATTCGCTTTTGGGCGTGCTTTCTAAGTTGGAGAGCGCCATCCGCCTGACATATAAGTATTTCGTATGTTATTTGTTATGTAAGTCGAGAACAGTGACACCTTTTCTCTTGACCAAGGCGCACTACCCTTCGGACGCTCCTCTATTTTCGCCTGCTTCAAGTGGCCCGCACTTGCTTTATGAAGAACATGGACCCGCAGACCACCAATTATGTAACGTCATTTCAACCTGGCAATGTGTGACGCACACATTCACCTTGACCGCCACACAAACTCGGCATCCTCATCAACCATTTCGATTCACGACCGCGAAGCATTTATAGACCCTCTTTTATACATCTAGATCTAATATGAAAGTTGTGGACATTGGTCGTCAATAAATCAATTTGATTGTGCCAAGAAGGACACTTGGTGTACTCCTCACCGTTGCTAAGTAATCGATGTCGAGTACAAGGTGTTTACCGATCGATTTGGCTAAGTAACAATGTTCGAGCGGAGTACCTCTTATCTATATAATATTTGTTTAATAATGATGTCTTGGCTTCAAGAAATGCGCTTTATGTGTCCATTGGGAGCTTGGCCGGGACTTGGTGTTCAAACGTTCATCTCGGAAAGCCGTGCATCTCTTTGAAGTACCTGGATCTTGAGCACTTGTCCATCGCCTCTTAAATGGGAACGTACGAATTATCACTCAAAGCTACACATATCCGTTGCTTAAATGTGTCAATAATCGATTTTGTTAGTTGCGGTCTATTGAGATTTGTTCCTTTGATTTTTCTTGCGGCGATTTCAACTGTGTGTTTGAAGCAGATCAGCAGTATCTTACGGACCAGGAAGAGACGAAATTGGCGATGGTCTCGGGGTGGAATAATAAGGGACGCCACGGAGGGTAGCGTAATCGAGTCGACGCCGAGGGAGCCCTCGTCCGTGTGCATGTATTCTCCCACAAGGAACTGAAGGGGGATATCGACCAGCGATAAGGCAGGGGACCTAGGGTTCATAAGTCCAAAATCCGCATAGTGACTTGTATTCGGCCAAGAAAGGTAATGGTTCGATGACAAAAAATTACGCATCTGTACTCCTCCTCGCCCGATATGTCGAGCACGTCAAGGAGTGCCACCTTTTCGTTAATCACCCATTACTTGCGGCTTCCATCTAAGAGACGTTAAAATCATTGTTTTTCGGGAATGGTGATATTTGAACATATCATATATGTCATCATCATCTCCGTCGAGGAAACGGTTTTGAATGAACTGAATGATCAAAGCAGCCCTGCCGACCCCTGTGTAGGGCTGTGGGAGGTACTCGGGGATAACTTATAAGATGACCCATGCACAACCCACCCCCTAAAACGGCCTGTATTCTCTTAGGAACTGAGTCAAGATGTAAATATGCGTCTGGACTCTGGACACAAGTTGAAAGAGACGGCACCGTTTCGAGGAAGGACTTGGGAAGGACTTGACGGTGAGGCAGAAAACGGCTTGCAACTGCCAACATTACATATTGAACATTTGAGATTGATATGCTAGGGGGAATCTCATATCTGTGCAGACTAAATAGCTTCCCACCCTCAACGAGCAGAGAGTGTTCGGAAGAACACTTATAATGACTCACTTATACAAATGGCATTCCATGGGGAGGAAGCAACGCTATGCATAGCTCATTTTTTGTGCTCGTGTTACGCATGTGTTAAGTTTGCAGATGGGAAATTTTTGGAACAACTGGCTCTCCCGATTCGTTACGTCGCAGAGGCCGGGGATACCCAAGGCATACCTGTACATTGATTCTGAACAAATAGCAAGGTCCGAATTTGGCCGTGGTTCCTGATGGCATCAAATAGACCCCAATTTGGAGCGCAAACCCTCAATCGTTTTTCAATCCTCTTTATTTCATCTGCCTACAGTAGCAATTGCCCAGTCGCCCCTAGTGAAATTTATCATTTTTCAGCTGGCGGGAACATTGAAGAAACGATGTCGGGTGCTTGGTACATTATGCATTTTGGTTCACGTGTGCGACCCTGATTGTTGCAAGTGAAAAAGTTAGCCACGTCTTGAGGACTGTAACGCACCCTACATCATTGCCAGCATTCGCCAAAAGAAGGCTTCAGGTTCATACTCTTCTCAAGTCCTAGCGATTTTCGTTTTAGCTATGGCAGCGCAGAAATCCAAGCAGCCGGCAGCGAAGCCCGACAACGACAGCTCGGGTAGTGAGTCCGACGACTCGGAGTCTGACAACACAGGACCTAACAGTCACATCGTTAAAAAACCTGAAAGCCTGCAAGACGAGGATGAGGATGGTTCCTCCGAGTCAGAATCCGACGATATAAGGCCCAGCAAAACCGTCACCAAGGTGCCACAGCCCAGCCAAACCGTCGCTAAAGCACCGGGAAAAGCGTCGACCTTGAAAAGGCCGCGGTGCGATGATGAAGGCGGTCCCACCGAAAATGCAAGGCCCATAAAACGCATCACTAAGGAATCAGAAACACAACTCTTTCACGAAAGCTATATTGAGAGCAGTGGCGACTGTACGATACTAGCTGGCAAAACTTACTTCAAGGTATTTCGTTTGAGATTTCTCAAAGTCTGAATACCATAAATTCATTTCTGTGATATAGATCCCCCGAGTTCTTCTGACACGACCATCAAAGTATTTTCAGGAAATTTTGGCTGGTGTTAGGCACGAAAGGGATGGTCGTGTGTCCCCGATTCGCGCGTGCGCCATCAACGATATGTTTGATCATGAGCTGCAGGAAAGTCCTGAGGATGTCGGAGCGCTGTATTGGCTGCTCACTGCATAGTAAGTCATAAAGCTACCGTCTTTAGCGCCTCAACTGAGCCTCAACCATTATTTGATTAGTCCAAACGAAGTCATTGAACAAGGCGACCCGTCAAAGGGAGATTTAACTCGACTCATATCCATCCTTTATATGACGAACAAATATCAATTCCCAGAACACGAGGAATGGGCGAAAAGTCAGCTTCTACGATATTTCACCTCTTCTCACGGTGGGGAACTCAAGCAGACAAACCCTACTTCAAGCGCCAACTACAAGCGACTTTACGCCCTGGCTTCTTCTATATGGCTACGGTTCAGATCCTCCATCAGGACGAAATGGCTTTCTGATCTCGACGATCATAAGGAAGTGCTTGACTTCGCTGAGAGCATGAACGACAGAATCCTCCAAGCCTACGTTTATTACAACGAACTTCTTCGAATGAAGGGTGGCCGGCAGGATAAATGGATTTCCCCCGCCCCGCCGTTCCATGAAAATAACTTCACGCCGACACAAAATATGTGCCTATATCGGGGATTCTGGTCTCTCTCGCAGACTTGGAAAGGTATCCGTACTCCAGAGCTCAAAACAGGAACGTCCAAAGATCATCGAGAGAACTGCATCAAGCACTGGGCGTGGATGTGGGAGCAGGGCGCTGGGACTCTGGGGGGCGACTCGTTTGGGGATTCAGCATCGCAAGAACAGGCTGTAATATTTGATCCTCTGGGAGCGCTGGACCGCCTAATTGCATTGCCTCCTCACGCCAGCACATCTGGAGATACAGAACGTTGTGGGTGTCGCTTTCAGGGGCTGGCCAAGAGTGTGAGGAATAGGTTACGCAAAGAACTAGCGGACCACTTCCTCGGCCCTGTCCTTGGAAACGCCAGTCAATAAGTAGTGTAGCTACTGGCCGATTCTGGTTACTGTTTATCCTACGGTCACAGTCTGATGTTTCGTGCGACCTTGAAAAATTCCGTTTGTGGAGATTGTTCGACAATGATTTGATTATCATAATGGAAGGTGGTTGTGACGCTCATGAATGGTGAGTGAGTCTTCAGAAAGCAAGGAGACTTCATAGTCACCGTGACGTTGTTCCAGTCCTCAGATATGGCGCTGAAGATGAAAATTTAGGCAAACAAATAGGCGACCCGAGGATACACTTATGCGAATATGATCCGTACCTCAGTAATATTATATCTCAAGTAATAACACAACGGGCGCTGCAGGGTAAGCGAAAGTGACCGAGAAATATTCACTCACACATTGGGCACTCCTCAATAAGCCAAGTACCAGGACATCCCGGCCTGCGAAAATCGATTCCTCAGAAACCCACAAATTGGAGCTACTAGACTGTTTGGACATATTATATGTACTTTTAGGATAGTTTTAATGAAGCCCGACTTCGAGTCCGAGGAAAGTTCCTTTTCATCTCCATCCAGCACCCAGCTTCTGCCGTTACCTCAAGTTCATCGGGATCAGAGAGTGCTGTAAAATCAAGGAATGCAACCTGTGGCTACATCGTGAGGTTAAATAAGGATGTTGGCGGAAATTTCAGTTTGAAAGTCGACTCAACGGCGTGCAGTTTTCATACATAACACGGCTTCCGCATGTTCTAATTAGCGCCCGCTGAGTTGGCCTTGCGTAACCGACGGATCAAATGGTTAGTGCGAAGTTTATTCGGGTGAATATATTGCACTTGGAATGGAAAGAATGAGAAAAGGTATATAAGTAATATAAGAAGGCCGCTAACAAAATTTGCGACTTGGTAATCCATCGTCACCCTAATTAAATTGAGGATCATTCTCATTTCATGAGCATGAGAGGAAAGGTGATAACGTATTGGGAAGACACTTATTATCGACCTGCAATTCCAGACAGACAGTTTATGTCATGTTGAAGTGCACTGCCAATCCCTCCAATATGAAATCTGATTTAAAAAAAAGCCCCGTGAATACCTCACAATGAATAATGTTATCGCTCGATTAGAACGAGCTTGGATGTAAGAGACTTACTTGGGGATCCTCAATAGATAAAGGGTGATTTTTCCCAGCGAAGGGAATTTGAACAGTATCACCGATTATGAATGTCGCATGGACATGCGGGCATCAACATCATTCGAATAATCTTTCATGTACTCGTCGACGAAAAGAAAAACTGCGCGGCGGATATTGGCACGCCACTCGTACCAACGTTGGATGGCCTAGGTAAAAACTCACTTTAGTTAGACAAGTGCATGAAACAGAACATAACGCCAAGGATCGGGTCATCGAATTCAATGATCTCTTGGGTTCGAGATGGATAGATGACATCCCATATCTCTTTCAACTCATCACATAACGCGGGGAGAGTCGTATGCCATGCGAGTGCCAGTGGGATCTCGCCAAGCGGGTATGAGGTGTCTTCCACAATGTGAGAGTGCCGGGAGGGAGGTGAGTTTTGTTGTAAATCTCCGTTTTTCCCTATGGCTCGGGGGCGCCCTCTGACTGGCGTCTCCATTGCCTCGAGTTTGATAGCTGGGGCGCCACGATTAATCGTGGCGATGTTGGTGGTGGGAGTCCTGGTTGACTTGGCAAACTGAGTCGTAAGGTTCGCACGGCTGACAGAGGCATCTAGGAGATGCCCGGAAGGGAGAGCTGGTTTGGACTTTTTTCAGACTAAAGATGGGCGTCTTGGTTGACGAGTTTACGCTTGCTTGTATCTGAGAGGTCGCTGACGCAAATAAATCACCCATCCTACTTTCAACAAGTCGACTGTTTTCAATCAACGCCCGATCATCTCCTCGTTTCTTCTTGGGTTTGACAACTCGACGCGATTTGAGAGGAGAACCCGTGACACCATCATAGTCATCGCTATACTCATACTTTTCATGGAAAAAAATTGTAAGTCCCAGCATCGGATAAAACTTGAAATGAACCTTGTTAATATCATTGATCACAATATCTTCATCGGCCTCTAGGACAGCTATTGATTCTGGAACTTGTGAGAGATACGAAAAAACGTTAATCGATCTTATCCTCTGAAACGTGGTCTTGAGCAACCAGGCAAGGAGCTTTGGTGGTAACTGGCTCACGTACTCGCTTCGCAGCACTGACCTGTCTTGCCTCTTCATTGACAACCATCGCATCTTCCAGCTCAGCGATAGCCTTTCACTTCTGTTGGAATGCCTCATGGCCTTTTTTTGGATTGTTCCGCGTGATCCAACTTATCTTTGGCAACCTCGGCTGCACTTCGTCTGATTCTAGTTGGACTGACATCTACCATGCCGGGCTGCTTCTGGGAATTTCCTACGTTCATTAGATATTAAATTGATGGGCGACTTAGGACTCAATAAAAGTAGCCATCCATCCATGTTTTTGTCTTGTCATCCTTTCAATTTCTGAACTTATTTTTCGGCCTAATTCCCCTTTCCTTAGCCTCTTTCTGCGGCTTTCTAAGAGAACGGTACCCAACATCTTACTAACATTTTTTTTGATGCACTTCACTTTGTATGCCTACCTATATTCCCGTGGACCGTATTTGGGTTTCTTTTTCTGCTGCCGGAATATTTACCAGACCACATAAGTGAACACGCAGGCTCGATATGGTCTCACAACCCCACGCTTATCTTATGTTGGTTACTTCTTTGTTCTTCGTCGAGCGAGCATTCGTTATCAGTAGTTACTGGTAGCGCATTCGTGAGGGTCTTGTGAGGGTCCCTGCTCCAACCTAAGTGGGTTTAAACGACAGAGACACATGCATTTCAACGCTTTCAACATCTCTGTACCATAATTTTCTTCATCGTTGGGTACCAATATAAACTTTCTAACGCGATATAACAACTAACTACGGTTTTCTGGAGAATTCGAAGAGTAACACGGGTACACATTCCTCCATACATTGGGAATTCCTCCCTGCATTGGCCACTTCTCTCACAAACATCTTATCCTCGTCATATAGAAGACAATCCGTCTTCTTTGAGCTTTCATCATCTTTTGCGAGCTCATTGTTAACGGCACTGAGAAACAGAGATTAGTTCCTGGTGCGGATCATTGGTTTCAAAGAAAAACATACTGGAGAAAGGGATTCCGCGAGCCGCACCAGTCTAGCATTGGGATCTTGATATGTCGATCTTGTTTGAGTTTGTCAAGGTCTTTGGGCCAAACGATGGCAGCAAACATGTTCACCACTGTGAGCTTGAAGTGGAGGCACACGACGACCACATAAGTGTCCGTCTCTCCCGACTGATCCAGGGCCTCGCGTTTGGCCTGCCAGATGGCCTGTACACGCGGGTCTGGAGGATCCTCTTCTGGTTCATCGTACATGCCCGTGAACATTATACGGCCAAGCATCTGTTTGGTGAGGAGAGGACCAAGCGGGATGTCTTGAAACAGGAGCGCTACCAGATCTGCCTCTTCGCGAGGGCGGAGCCAAAGGTCTGCACGGACTACCCACATCTTCTGAGTATCCATAGAGGTCGTCAGCGGTTCGAGCAACGTGTGCGCGGCTGCGAGGGACAAGACTGCCATCATTTCTTGGCTAGCGAACCTATTTAAACACTTCACGACGAATTTGCGTTGTTTACCACCAGCGCCGCAGACAAGCTTGTGAAGAGGCCTGGTGTAAGGTTTATTAGAATGGCTTGACCCTTAAGATCGATTGAATGATCATACCAAGCCCTTCTCTGACACTGAGTTCCCGAATATCCAAATTTTATGTTACACCAGACCTCGACAGTTGAGAGGTAATACATACGTCTCGAGAACAGTAGGATATGCTTCTGCACTGAAGTGTTCATTGTTATAATTGATATGAATGAATATTGAATGTTAAACTTACCTTTGCACACTGGGAAAAGCGCTGGTTTCCCGTTGGGAGTATAAAGCAATGACCGCATGCTCGGTTCTTCGGGGGTTGAGGATTAGATGTGTTCGTTCTCATGTTTGTGAGCAGAGTAGAAAACCACTCTGGTTCCGCAGGTCCTTGGCCCCTGTGAGAACCCATTTTTGAGGCAATATGCGATTCAGAGTGGAAGAAAGTGCGCCAAACGTTGACGATAAAGAAAAAGGAGTTCGAGTCGGAACTGGACACGATGCAAACACACCAGCAATACGTAAATAAACACGACGTCAGGGACTCAGGAAAATTGGTCGCTTTCGGAAGCATTCTGGTGAACTTTTGAGCTCAGGGTTTTCCCTCCAAAATTTCACCGAAATATGATCCGTTATGGAAATACCTTGGAATGGCAATGCCCCTTCAGAATCGAGGCAAAGATATGTAAGCCTTGCATCGGGAAGCGAGGACATGGGCAATCCGGCCTTTCCCTGGACGGTGCGGGCGTAGGGCGTGCTTCCTCTTCCAAAGTCGCGTTTTTCGTGGTTGTTGAACTTGCATCCGCGATCTGCTTGTCGGAAGGAATAGTGAGGGCTGACTCGGAGGATGGACGCCGGAGGTTGGCCGGAGGATGGGGAACTGTATTGTAAAGTGTGTCGATTAGACCATTGTTCAACTTCTTGGCAAGGTCACTGTACGTACTTTGGATCGAGTCTGGCAGTGTAACAAGACCGTCGGCAAACTAAATAAATTGGAACATAGAGCCAAGGGCAAGCTTACCCGACAAGTGCTCCCGCGCTAACACCTAACTCCGTAGAGACCGAATCCAATACCAACGAACAACGATACGTTGGGATGCGGAACGATTGAGAACTGGGAGGCTGGACAAGTTGGTGTTTCTAGTAAGATGGGTACATCACTCGTGAACCTGTTCTTCACTCGCTCTTTCTCACAGGTATTTTATATTCGGAATTCACTCGCATATAATGTACACGGTCATACATGCAACAAGACGAGAAACAGAAAATCGAAGCGATAGCGACCGCTGGTGCTTAATCTCACTTAACATATCCCGGTATCGCAGTCAAACAACTTTTCATTGGGTAGATGCAGTACCTATACAGGGTCGATAGAATATATAAACCTCTTCTCTCCTCCTCTACAACGAGCTTCACTATTCCTGGTAACTCCACTCCACTTGTCCTCGTCGATCCCTGGTAACTGATACCGCGGTGCAATTTGCGACTAGGTCACTGAAACGCTCATCGTCTCATCGACGTCTTTAAGGGGGGCGGCAGACGCACATCTTGGCAAGTGCGCAGCTTCTTGAATTCGCGGCCCATCAGGACTGACGCCACGGGCAGATAGATGTCGGCTTGGAACAGCTCCTCGCCATCGTCGCATCGTGTCAGCGAACAGCCCTCATTCATTCTCTTCCCTCCCATGTTCGCCATCTCGTGCCTTGCTAATGTCGCTGCGCCTGAGTAGCCGTGGTTACGTATTGTCCTAGAACCTGCGCCATTGAGAATTAGCCATTGGGGCGACTGGAAACGACGAACGAGAAGGTACGTACTCATGATAACGTCGCGTCATGCATCACCCTCACCTCTCGTAAAGGCCATCGGTTGTTTTGGCGGTCGAGAGTACCCAGATACGTTTATTTATTGGATGCGCCATACTGAGAGCTGAGGTAGCCCATCGTTAGCCCTCATAGTCGCAGAGGTAAGTAGCAACATACCCCGGCTTGGCAGATACTCGCAAACTCGAACGGGGGTAAACAACCACTTGGAACAACTCCTTGCCATTGTCACGCCGCTGACAAGCCCCTCATTCGTTCTCCTGCCTCTCATGTTTACTGCCAGCTAAGTTGAATCTGCAGCTCATTGATAGGTTGGGAACCGAGTCCTCCATCGGTGACGTACCTCGCGCAGTAAGTGTTCTATGAATGCTATCTCACGGCTTGCTAATGTCACTTGTACGAAACGTCCTGTACAGCTTCTTGACTCGGAACCTGCGCCATCATGAATTAGCGATTGTGCCAATTAGAAACGACGAGCGCGAACTCGAATGGAGGTACTCATTCATCATTCATCATTCATCACCCTCGCTTTATGTAGACCAGATTGGCACTGTTGATTCCGCGATGACGAGGACACCGAGGTGTGTTGGTCTATTGGGCGGGCCGTATGAGAACTGAGGGAGACTATCATTAGCTCGCAACCTAACGATTTGCATGAGTTCGACCATCGACGTTGATTCCACTCGGACACGTCGTAAAAAAACTCTTGGCGATCGTCCTCGTGAATGCGCCCGACCGTATGACCAGCAGGATGTTAGAATATTTGGTACCGCTGGATGTCGTGGGCTGGCTTTGAATAGAAGGATTAGTTGGAAAAGAATAAATAAATGGTGAATGCAGACCTCACCATACAGCATTAGGCGCCCTCGTCTTGTCGTCGTCATTTTGTTTTCCATTGAGAAAGGTGGGTCGGTAATGTGATTACGAAGCCTGGGTGATGGAATGAGCTGGGTACGATGCAAGAAGGTGAGTTAGTACGTACACAATCACCACGTCATTCATGCCTCACATCTTGTATAGACCCTGTCATTTCTTCGATGAAGACAGATAGGTACGTCGGGGTATACAATGTGCCGGACATGAGAGCTAAGATAGTCCATGATTAGCCCTCGCCGTATGGAGGTAAGTGGTGACGTAGAGGAAGTGGGTAGTGGCGACAGTATGTTGGTGTATACGATGAGGCAGTGGTGCATTGGTAGCCTCGTAGTTGTGAGAATAAGTGGCGATGAGCAACCTCCGAGGTGGATTTGTAGACATCGCGCAGTCCGAGGATTGGTATAACTTGGCCCACTGAGGCTATTCTTGGCGATCGTGCTCGTGAATGCGGCCAGAATGGCACCAAATAATAGTAAAAAGTGGTGGCATTTCGTGGGCGGGGATTGAAGGAGGATTGGACTTGGAAGGGAAGCCCATCTCCATGTTGGTCTGTGTTTCCATCTATAGAAGGGGTCGGCGTCGCGATCTCGTCATCGAGTGGGCTGATCCTCGTCGAGGGGTCAGCGTTGTTCAATCTTATACGCTGCGTGGTGGTGATACTTGGCGACTCTAAAGTGGTGCTATCAGAGGAGAAGGTGTTGGTAGGATTCGTAGGACAGTGTAACTTGCCGTAGAACGCTAATCCAACTGCGTACATAGTGAGAGAGGGCATGATGAGAGTCGACGAGCATCCAAGTATTATTATGTAAGCGGTGGCCAAACCTGGCAATCCCGGATATTTTAGAATTTGGAGGAGGCGTACCTAGTCTCGACCCAGCCTCTCTGGTATGATGAATATATTGGGAAGGATTTTCGGAGGCAATAGCCGGAATAACATACCAGAGAGTCTGGATGGACTTCATCATGATCGAACACACTAGCTTTTCAAACCCCGACTGAGTTGACCAAAAAGGAAATTAATGCGTCGCGTTCACCAATATCGATACGTTTGAAGT
>Ga0307513_10001936_pt1 | contig 29308 bp, 31 predicted proteins | sample 15_EM_MG_FD_202174 | JGI IMG/M metagenome (GOLD analysis project Ga0307513, IMG submission 202174) | Populus trichocarpa ectomycorrhiza microbial communities from riparian zone in the Pacific Northwest, United States - 15_EM | ecosystem: Host-associated > Plants > Roots > Unclassified | place... | reverse complement strand
AACCTGTTTGGACTCAGATGGTGAGAGACGAGTGGAGAGTGTTGCGGAAGATGGATTCTTTTCTGTATGGTCAAGATTGTGTATATATAGGACAAGTCTGGAGACGTAGGAAGAACAAGAATCTCAACGTACTCTCACCTCATCATAGCCCAATATTAATTTGAACTATCACTCCCGGAAATAAACAGAACTTTGATCACGGTAAATAAAAAAGTGACCCCACTAATCCACGATTGATCGGGCTAGAACCAGTCCTGAGCTACCTACCTAAGCGCAAGACCTGTAATGTACAAGGACTCGCGTACTTGTCGTACTTGCACCCCATGGCGGATGTTACTGCCTATATAACGGGGGGTCTCTCGCTTCGGTGGGAGCCTCTCCACCTCTTTTATTTTCCGTACTGCCAACTAATTCCCAATTTTCATCACCGACCAAACTTCCTCCAAAACTCAGAAGAGAATAATGGCACACCGTGGTAAGCACACCCCATTATCCTATTCTCATCTGATCACAAGCTAACAAAGGAATATATTAAAGAACTTATTCGCAACCTAGCTACAGCTGCCACAACTGTTGTTTGTGGCGGGTCCTTGATGTGGTCCGATATCCGAACTCAGTAAAATATTCCCTATAACCACGCACAATTGGTAACAAACTAACATGTACATAGAGACCGTAGCGATGAGGGCCTCGACCAAATGGAGGCAAGGGTCACCGAGGGGTACTACCAAACGGACGAAATTGCAATTGGGTCCGTCGTCGTTACAATCAATGACAAAAAGAAAATGCCCATGATTAAAAAAAGATTGCAAGTCTTTGCTGCCTGCATGCGTGGGGGTGGTGGGGAGGCTTGCATTGAAGGTAAGGGCCGGAGCACCACAGTTTGAACTAATTACTGAGTGTGAACTGAGCAGGATTGCGCGGAGGCAAGGCAGGCGGGGTCGAATGAGCGAGTGGGTCTGGGGCCGGTTTGCGGGCATGCTTATGGCTAGTTCTGGGCTGGTTGGGCAGCCGAGATTGCCGTGATTCCGTTAGATTCTCTCGTAGCCTAGATTGTCTTTAGCCTTTTAGAACTATTGAAATCAGCGAATTGTTTCAACGTTAGGTGTTCCCCAAGTGCCTTGTGACTCTAGTCAATATGACTTTTTTTCTTCCAGGTACTGTGGGATCGGATGAATATTCAGGGCCTCGGTGGAGAGCAGAAGCAACAACTTAAGTTGAGGCCAACGGGAATGGCTTCTCGATCTTCTTTCTCTCGGATTCTTGAACCACAATCTTGCAAATTTGAAATCTTTTCACAACAAACAACAAACAACCAACAACACCTTCTCCTCCATCAGTTTTCTTTTTTACTATGCCTTTTCAATTCTGAAGTTTATTCACCCGATTGAGAATATTGGAAGTATTCTGTTTACTAACTTGCTCTCATTACCTACCATAGATCCCTTGGACAGGTATGCCACCCCGGCCGAGGGTCTTCTCACCAACTTCGGAGGCGTGTTGCTCGTAATAGTACACGACCGGTGGTACGAACTTTCAAGACACCTATTCAAGACTTTTTCATCTAAACAAAGCTACTTGCTGCACCCGCAGAGCTTGCAACTGCGATCATTCGGGAAGAGTTATTGAGATGAACTCGTGCTTAAGAAGAATGACCAGCTTCCCACCCCGATGGTCCCGATAATCGGACAACCCAGAACCGGTAGCAGGGATGGACGAGAGCCGAAAAGCGCAAAAGTTCGGTGAAGTGAGCCGACGAGAGAGTGAGATGCCGGGTGGCGCGCGGAGCAGTAGGGGTTGGTGATATTTCTTGTTTCTGTGTTTTTACCCCTGTTAGTTATTGTCTATCCCAATCCCCGATTTCGCAATCGCTCTCACTCGCCGGGGTAATATCAGTCGTTTCATTGCGACAGGTAGTGTTATGTTTTTTCCCTTTGGGATTTCCGGTTTTCCTTCCGGCGTGGCGTAGTGCGCCCTTCTACCCTGCTGATTGCATTCTTATAATTTCTACTCGTCGGTAGTGGGAGGGTATGTGCATTGGTTAGCATATCCAGCTTGGAGGCCCAGGTTTCTCTGGGGAGGATATCTCTTGATTCTGTCTTTTATGATTAATTTGATTAATTAGAGCCGCCGCTTAATGGACCATACCTCAGCCGAATTCCACATTCCCGGTCATCTTATGATTTACGGAGACTAGTCAGGTATTCTCGATAAGGATCCCACCCATGACCATGGCTGTACTATTCCCTTACCTAACCTCATGATACACCTGGAGATGTCGCTGTCCCTCTCACAAATACACCCTACCCTGATCATGAAAAATAAAAACGGGATCACACTAATTCATGATTGATCATTCTATGATAGGAGAATTATACAGCAGCGCGGAACACACAGGTAAGCTACCCGACTATTCTACCCCGCATAACCAACCCAGCTCATAAAGAAAAAGCAAAGTACCCCTTAACCAACCCATGGAACCCAATAATTATATCTCATGTCTGGCCAGATACACCTGTCCCCTCACCAGATACAACGGGAGGTGGACTAAAAAAACCCAAAAAAACCTTAAACCTCCTAAGCCTCAAGGTCGGCGTCTCTAACTTCCCTCAGCCTGACTAACTTACACTCTTGCTTTCAGTAGGATACTACTACCGGCCCCTCCACCCTCAGCCTCACTATTCCGTCTCACATGGTAGGAAATTCACCCCCCAATTCTTCCACCATCCCTAGAACCATACTTCCTAACCTTCATATCTCTCCAAATCTCCAGTTCAATGTCCATGCGGTCTTCTGCCTCACCCTCACCGTCTGCATCCGATTCTTCCAAACCAAGCCTGCCAAGGGGCGCTTGATCGGGGTTAACATGAATGGAGAGGAGCGCAATTCCGTGTCGGGCCAGTATGCGAGGACTTCCTCTCCCGAGTCGTTTTCAAGGTTCAGTTCTCTCCGTGCACTGTGTAGTGACCCGGCACAAGCTGATTCCCCAGTAGTTTGCGAAGACCTCTTCACCATCCTGGCTCTATACGCCAATCTCCGGGATATATTGGGTGAGTGGACCTTTCCCTCTGCCATCTGCACACTAGCACGAATATCCTTGATTTCAGAAAACGCATGAACTGGGTCGGAGCACATGCTCACTACCTTCTGGCTGCGGATTCTGTACACGTATTCCCCATGGGTGGCTGCCAGCTTCGGTGAATTCTCCGGGGAAGCAAAGGGTCTGGTTCGTAGAGTGGGGAGGAATGCAGGCATGAATGTTCGCCGTAGCGGTGCACTCCTGCGGTTCGAGAAGTAGAGGCGGTGATTCCGGAGGGGTGGCTGCTGTGCGGGTATGTGAGTGCTATGGTTGGCAAGGGGGTTTCATATTCCACGGGTGGGCTTGGATTGAGTTGATTTGTTGCTCGACGGGGGGCCAGTAGTCGGCTGGATCTCTAGCCCGATCTCGGTGGAAGCAGGATGCATGGGGTTTCCGGGATCGACTTTGATGAGGAGGTTCGGTTTTTCACATGGGACGAGGCGAGGGTATTCGGTATTGTTGACCCCCGAACCCCCTGCATGACATAGAGGGGCGACGTTCTGGGCTTCACCAAGATACACTCCCGTTCTCAGCTTTGATACAATCTCTTCTACCGTGATGCTATTTTTTCGCTGCAACTGTCTCTGCTATTAGGCCTTGGGCCGGAAGCGCTCAATGGAAAACACCATCCGGAAGACCCCATCTCGTTCCTAGGCCAGAACACAATGGCCAACACCAAAGATGTGAATCTGCATCTTCCCAACGAACACCTCCGGGAGTAAATCTATAGCCCCATCATCTAGTTGAGAAGTCAGCACGAATAAATGAACACTTCTATCTTCCCACCGATATATTGTCGGGCTTAAAGGCATTGCCTTCAATTTTCTAATCACCACCATTACTGCTTCCTTGACGCTGCGAGACGGCATCGGGATGTTCATCTGAGGGGGAGATAGAGAAATATGTCTTCCAGACAGAGTTGTCTTGAGACGCTTCCTGGGGCATTGAGAGTGTTCTCGTTATTCGGCATAGTGCATGGAAAGGTCATTACCCCCACCCTATCCTCCGCATCGCGCTTTCTATCGACTCTACCATTTGTTTCGCCCCAGGTTTCATACGCGAAAAGGATATACGGGAGGTATACGGACTACATTTGTCAGAATTGCGAAGCAGGTAGAAATGGGACTCACGATAGGTCCATCAAGAAACCAATGCCTAGGCCAACACCCTGTGAGTGCCTGGGCTATCCAGCACTACTGCTAACTTTCCCATCAATCTCTACCGATATCCAAAGCCCGTTCTCCTTCCCAAATTGACTGCTATATATAGGAAGAGTATCCTTTTGGGGAGTAATCGCCAGGTCAAGGGTCACCATCGGTGGCTCCCATCCGCACTTTTGGGCCTAGTCCTATTCGTCCCACTGATATCACTGGGTGTCTCCAACCATGGCAACGGAGTTGATCCCCATATTGGTGAAAGTTCTCGCCTAATGCAACCCAACAATTTGGAAGTGCATGAGCCCACGATTCCTCTAGTCACACCGGAGAGGATGGTTATTTACAACCACCTCCGACGGCCCATCTAAGGTGGATAAGCATAGAAGAATACATTCTCGGGACGGGCAGCAAGCTCTAGTGCGAAATATGACAGTTGGGCGAGGCGGGGGCTTGAGCAACGGAGATTTGGAACACTGAATTGGGTTCTCTGAGAGGCTGCCCCGACAAAGGCCAAACCAAGAGGGTGGAGACAGATGGCCTTGGATTTCTTGCCAGGCAATAAGTGCAATCCGAGAAAGATGGTCAAGGGCGCCAACTCCAGAAGAGGGAGCGGAGCGATCCGATATATTGCACAAAATCCAATGTCACATACGCTACCCCGCCGGAAGTTACTCGCACCGAACCAGATTCCGCAGGTGATGCACGAAAGCAAGCCGACGCGAGTCTCCCAGAGAATTCCGCAGCAGCCGATATGTAGCGACTGGATGGCCAGGATGGATCACGACACGTTTTCTGCGACGGGAGGAGCATCCCACCCCCGGCCTTGTTCGCGGTGGGAAATCTCTGGGGGTGGTTGGTGGGGCCTGTCTTGCGGCAGGCAGTTTTTAGCCAGGCCATCCTCGCTCCACTAGGGCTCCATTCTGCACCTTTTCCGCCGGAATGGCTCAGGGCATTATTGAAATCTCCGTTCCAATCGGGCCTTCCTTTACGCCCATCCTTGCCCAACACCCCCGCACAAGAACTGTGAGCCCTAGGGCTCGATCGAAACTTCATTCCAAGAAATCCCGTGGATGAGGCTCTATCCTTTTCGTTCCCTTCTTGTGCTCTACCTCTTTTACGGAAGGGCATTGGCGGCGATATTTTAACCCACTGGGTGAGTGGGGGCCTGGGTGTAATGTCGTTGCCATTTTCAGTAGGCTGTCGACACATAGAGGTTATCGGGTCCGAACGACAGGGGTCAAAGGTGTGTAAATAATTGGGAGGGAGGGGAGATGACGAAGGGAGATGACAGAGGGCATAGGGTGGTACAGGTACATTTTTGTAAAAAATATCACAAAACTGGGGCAGGCGGTGTGCGCCTGCGAGGGTTTTGCTAGATGATTGGGAGTGATGAACTACACCCCATCGGACCGTGGAGGAAGTGATGATAACAGGAGTCCAAAGTTGAGAAAAGTGGTTCTACGAAGAGGAGGCAATTGTGGAAAGCTGTGACACCGGTTTTCAGGAATTGCGGGACCCAGCGCACTAAATGATATTATACCATGATAGAAGGTTTGTAATAATAAGAAGGTGCTTCAAATGAATTCATCGCGCCCCTTGATTTAGAGATTCCTGAAAATTGCGATAAATTGAGAGAGTAATGTGGAAAGGGAACAAAGGAAATCCATCAATAATGGTAGAATAGCGATCGTCTGGAACTGATGATTGGCCCGCGCTCGCGGAAAACCGCCGGGGGAAAGAGGCATTGGGGAAGAACTGAAAATGACAAAACATGGTATAATATCATTTCTTTGCGAAAATACTCGCTCTATACGATTGCACCCCAATCAAAGCTCTAGATAAGATTAAGAGAAACCTTGGTCGAAGTAGCAGGGGGTGTGAGCCGAGAGCAATGCCAGGATGTACTGGTAAACAAGTACTCGCAGTACTGGTGCACAGTGACTCATGTTACCCGCTCTATAAGTGGGGAAATTCCTCCACCACTCAAATTTTCCCTAACCACAATTTATTCCAAAATTTTCATCTCCATAAAATTTACCTCCAACACCCACCAGAATCAATGGCCCACCATGGTAAGCATCCCCATTTATCTAATTCTCATCCAATTGCAAGCTAACAGAGATTTATTAAAGAAACGATTCGCAGGGTAGTCACAGCCGGAGCAACCATTGTTTTCACGGGCTTTTTATTAAGGTCCGATGTAAGAACCAGGTAAAACATACCTGAAATCAGCTAAAATTTCAAATGAAAACAAAGTAATGAGTATCATACTTAGAAAAATGATGGCGGAAGAATTCCAACAAATGGACGCAGAGCTAGCGCAAAGGTTCCACCAGACGCAGGCAATTGTTGCCGGGTCTATCTTGGTTACAATTGATGATGAGAAAAAGTTTTCCTTGATGAAGGAAAAAATGAAAGACTTTACTGCCTGCGTGCGTGCTGGTGGTGGGGAGAGTTCCGTTGAATGTAAGTACCAGATCTGCAATAGTTTAAACTAATTACTGATTGTCAACTGAGCAGGATTGCGCGGCGGCAGGGGAGGCGGTGTTGAATGAGCGAGGGTCGGGGCGCGGTTTCCGGGCCTGCTGGTGGCTAGTTCTGGGCTGTTTGGCCAGGCGAGGTTGCCCTGATTCCGTTAGATTCTCTCGTAGCCTAGATAGTCTTTTAGCATTTTCGAACTATTGAAATTAGCGAATTGTTTCAATATTGGAGATTCTTGAAGCCCCCCCTTCTGTTCTAGAAGTTTTTTTTGCCATGCCACTTCAACTCCTAAGTTTATTCACCCGATTGATAAGATTTGAAGTATTCTGTTTACTAACTTGCTCTCATTACCCGCCATAGATTCCTTAGAGAAGTAAACCCCCATGGAGGGCCTTCTCACCAACCTCTGGTGAATGTTGCTCGTATTAATACAAGATAGGTTGTACGAATGTTCTGGACACCCGCTCGAGACCCATTTATCCGAACAGAGCTACTTACTGCGCATGCAGAGCTTGTAACTGCAATCCTTCGGAACGAGTTATTGAGATATGAGCTCATGCTTAAGAAGAAGGACCAGTTCCCCACCCCGATGGTCCTGATAATTCTGTGTTTTTACCCCGTTTAGTTATTGTCTATGCCAATCCCCGATTTCGCAATCGCTCTCACTCCCCACAATAATATCAGTCGTTTCTTTTCCACAAGTAGTGTTATGTTTTTTCCATTTGGGATTTCCGGTTTTCCTTCCCGCGTGGCGTAGTGCGGCCTTTTACCCCTCTGGTTTTATTCTTAGAATCTCTACTCGTCGATATTGGGAGGGTATGTGCGTTGGTTGGTATATCCAGCTTGGAGGCGCAGGTTTCTCTGGCGAGGATATCTCTTGATTCTGTCTTTTCTGAATAATTAGAGCCGCCGCTTAATGGACGATACCTCGGCCGAATTCCACATTCCCAGCCATCTTATGATTTACGGAGACTAGCTAGGTCTCGTGGAGAAGGATCCCACCAATGACCACTGCTCTACGATTCGCTTACCCAACCTCACAACACACCCGGCGATGTCGCTATCCCTCTCACAAATAAACCCTACCCTGATCATGAAAAATAAAAACGGGACCACACTAATTCATGATTGATCATTCTATGATAGGAGAATTATACAGAAGCGCGGAACACACAGGTAAGCTACCCGACTATTCTACCCCGCATAACCAACCCAGCTCATAAAGAAAAAGCACGGTACCCCTTTACCAACCCATGGAACCCAACAATTATATCTCATGTCTGGCCAGATACACCTGCACCCTCACCAGATACAACAGGAGGTGGACAAAAAAAACAAAAAAAACATTAAACTCCCTAAGCCTCAAGGTCGGCGTCCCTAACTTCCCTCAGCCTGACTAACTTACACTGTTGCTTTCAGTACTACTACCGGCCCCTCCACCTTCAGCCTCACTATTCCGTCCCACATGGGTAGGAAATTCACCCCCCCAATTCTTCCCCCATCCCCAGAACCATACTTCCTAACCTGTTTATCTTTCCAAATCTCCCGTGCCTTGTCCATGCCGTCTTCTGCCTCACCTTCACCGTCGACATCCTATTCTTCCAAACCAAGCCTGTCAAGGGGCGCTCGATCGGGGTTGACATGATTGGAGAAGAGCGCAATTCTGTGTCAGGCCAGTATGGAAGAACTTTGCCTCTAGCGTCATTTTCGGGTTCAATTTTCTCCGTGCGCTGTCCACTACCCGGCACCAGCCGATTCCGCAGTAGTCTGCGAAACCCCCTTCATCATCCTAGCCCTATACGCCAATTTCCGGGATATATTGGGTAAGTGGACTTTTCCCTCTTCCCTCTGAACGCTAGCACGAATATCCTCGATTTTAGAAAGCGCAAGTACCGGGTCGGAGCACATGCTCATTAACTTCTGGCTGCTGATTCCGTACATGTATTCCCCATGGGTGACTGCCAGCTTCGGTGAATTATCCCGAGAAGCAAAAGGTGTAGTTCTTAGAGCGGGAGAGGAGTGCTGGCATGAATGATCGCTGTACTTGTGTACTCATGCGGTTCAGCAAATAGACAGGGTGGTGCCGGAGGGGTGGATACCGTGCAGGTGCGTCAGTGCCATGGTTAGCAACGGGGTTTCATATACCCCGTGATCGGCTTGGATTGAATTGATTTGTTGCTCGACTGGGGACCAGTATGATAGTCGGTTGGATCACTAGGCTTGATGTCGGTGGAAGTAAGGTGCCTGAGGTTTCCTGGATTGACTTTGATCAAGAGGCCTTGTTTTTCACAGGGGGCGAGGCAAGGGTACTCGGTGCCGCCTACCACCCCGCCGATCCCCGAATCTCCTTCATGGCATAGAAGGACGACGTGCTGGGATTCACCAAGATACACCCACGTTCTTAGCCCTGATACAATCTCTTCCACCTTGATAGCCATTTTTTCGCTGCGACTGCCTCTGCTATTAGGCCTTGGGCCGGAAGCGCTCAATGGAAAATACCATCCGGAAGACCCCATCTCATTCCTAGGCCCGAACACAATGACCAACACCAAGGATGTGAATCTACATTTGCCCAACGAACACCTCCAGGAGTGGATCTATAGCTCCATCGTCCAGTTGAGAAGTCAGCAAATATAAATGAACACTTCTATCTCCCCGCGGATATCTTGTCGGGCCTGAAGGCATTGTTGTTATAAGTCTCGAAGGGAATCGAACGGGCTGGACAGGTGAAGAAGGACAAATAAGTCAAGGAGGAGAAGTCTCTAATTTCTGCGGATTCGTATCTTGCTATCTTTCTTACTATTCTATCTACGGCGAAACAGCGGGTTTATATAGCACAGAATAACGGCGCCAACCCCAGAAGAGGGAGCAGAGTGATCCCATATATTGCACAAAATCCAATGTCACATACACTACACCGCCGGAAGTTACTCGCACCGAACCAGATTCCATAGGTGGTGCGGGAAAGCAAGTCGACGCGAGTCTCCCAGAGAATTCCGCAGCAGCCGATATGTAGCGACTGGATGACCAGGATGGATCAAGACCCGTCTCCTGCTGAGCATCCCACCCCCGACCTTCTTCGCGGTGCCAACCCCCTGGGGATAATTGATACAGTCTGTCTTGCGGCAGGAAGCTTTTAGCCAGGCCATCCTCGCTCTACTACGGCTCCATTCTGCACCTTTTCGGCTCCGAGAATTATTGAAATCTCCGTTCCAATCGGTCCTTCCTTTACCCCATCCTTGCCCAACACCCCCGCACAGGAACTATGAGCCCTGGGGCTCGATCGGAACTTCATTCCAAGAAATCCCGTGGATGAGGCTCTATCATTTTCCTTCTCTTCTTGTGCTCTACCTCTTTTACGGAAGGGCATTGACGGTGATTTTTTAACCCTCTTTATGTGTAGGGGCCTCGGTGTAATGTCGTTGCCCTTTTCAGTAGGCTGTCGACACATAGAGGCTATCGTGTTCGAACGACGGAGGTCAAAGGTGTGTAAATAATTCCGAGGGAGGGGAGATGACGAAGGGAGGTGACAGAGGGCATAGGGTGGTATAGGTACATTTTTGTAAAAAATATCACAAAACTGGGGCAAGCGGTGTGCGCCTGCGAGGGTTTTTCTAGGTGATTAGGAGTGATGAACCATACCCCATCGGATCGTGGAGGAAGCGACGATAACAGGAGTCCAAAGTAGAGAAAAGAAGTTCCACGAAGACGAGGCAATCGTGGAAAGCTGCGATACTATACTAAAAGGTTTGTAACAATAAGAAAATGCTTCGAATGAATTCATCGTGCCCCTTGCTTTAGATATTCCTGAAAATAGTGATAAATCGAGAGAGTAATGTGGAAAGGGAAAAAAGGAAACCCCTCTATATTGGCAGATTAGCGATAGTCTGTCTCAGAATTTGGCGAATGAGATGTGGAGCGTTGCCAAAGAGCAGTGCTCGGGGACGCAATAGAGTATATCACAGACTAACATATAACTTTCTTCTTGACCTGCCCTTCCACGGTGATGGGCAGAGGGGAGTCTTTAAATACACGATCAATCTTCAGTCTTCTACGGATCTGCTCAACACTATCACACCATTTCCATAAGTTCTCACACAATGCCCAGTACCCTGCTTTCCCTTCTTTTCTACCCCGTTTGGTGAACCATCAACCCCTCTTCTCGCAACAGTCACCGTATGTCCGGCCACGGGGAATTCTCCGATCCTCTTTCTAGTACTTTCTACGCCGAGGAGTTGTGGGTATTGGAATCTGGCGAGCGTCGGGGATTCACGAGAGTCTGGAACTGATGATTAGCCCGCGGCTCGCGGAAAACCCGCGGGGGAAAGAGGCATTGGGGAAAAACTGCAAATGACAAAACATGGTATAATATCTCTTCTTTACGAAAAAACCCGCTCTGTGCGATTGCAGCCCAATCAAAGCTCTCGATAGGAATAAGAGAAACCTTAGTCGAAGTAGAGCAGGATGTGAGCCGAGAGCAGTGTTAGAATGTACCGGTACACGAGTACTCACAGTACTCGTTCCCGGTGACTCACGTTACCTTCTATATACGTGGGGGAATTCCTCACTTCGATGGAAGCTCCTCCAACACTAGTATTTTCCTTAACCACAATTTATTCCCCAATTTTCATCTCCTCAAAGTTTACCTCCAACACCGATCAGAATCGATGGCTCATCGTGGTAAGCATCTTCATTTAGCTAATTCTCTTCTAATTGTAAGCTAACAAAGAGGTTTATTAAAGAAATGATTGGTACGGTCGCTAACGTCGGAACAACCTTTGTTTGCACGGGCTTTTTATTTTGATTCAAAACTAGCAACCGGTAAAACATACCTCAAAAGAGCTGAAATTCAAATGAAAACAAACTAATGTGTATCATACTTAGAAAAAAGATGATGGCAAAATTGGGCCAACTCGACGCAAGTCCATAGACACGGGAAATTGTTGCCGGGTCTATCTTGGCTACAATCGATGATGAGAAAATTTTTTCCTTGATGAGGGAAGAATTGAAAGACTTTTCTGCCTGCGTGCGTAGTGGCGGTGGAGCCAGCTGTATTGAAGGTAGCAGCCAGATCGGCGGTAGTTTAAACTAATTACTGATAGTCAACTGCGCAGGATTGGTGGTTGCAGGGGAGAGGGGGCTGAATGAGTAGATAGGTCTGGGACCATTTGGGGGCCGTAGGTGGCTAGTTCTGGGCTCTCTGAGGGGAGGACGGGGGTTGTGCAGCTTCCCCTGAATTCAGTTGTAGCACAAATGGTTTTTAATATTTTAGAACTACGTAAATGGATGAATTGTTCCAGTATTCTGCGTTCTCTCAGTCCCTCGTGACTCTAGTAAATATTCCATTTTTTTCGCATACCGAGGAACCTTGTGAATATTCAGGGCCTCAGGGGGGGGGAGGACAGTGTTCTCAACGCTCCGGGGCCCCCGCATGGCCCCACGAGGCGACTGCCAAGAGCCCGGGACGGGACGACAAAAGGCGGTCCGTTCTCGTCCGGGAAACCTCAGGACGGCCGGCCCTGCAATGTGAGACAAATTAGAGTAGGGGACTATGGGGCACGGCGGGGGACGGCGGGGGACCGTCGGGTAAAGTTCCTCGAGTCTTTCAATAATCCCGTGCGCCAAACAGAAGTAAGGACTTGTGTAAAAGACAATAAAAAAAGTGTTATTCTATTCCAACCGCTCGTGGCAATGGACACTTATTGAATAGAGTCCCTCCCAATATCATATGACCGAAGTGGAAAATACATTGGAAATATCATAGACGGTGAGAATGACAATGACGCATGAAATCCATCATGATAATTGATATCTTCCCGTGCGCGAGAACCGCTGTGGAGAAATTCTTTCACACAATGAACAATTGTGATGCTATAACCCTAGCACCCATGAGTTGCATCTCCACCTCTAGTTTCAACAATCTAAACAGAGAGGAAAAAAGCAAAACACCAAAAACAGGAAACAATACGGTAATAGTAAATATAATACCAATGCGTATGATAAAATGGAAGAACACAAGAAGAACGGGAAAAAAAGTGAGTGATTCCCGGTGGCTTTCAACTCAATGAAATAGGGTGACTGCCGGGGACTGCAGGGGACTATGAGGGACTATGTATGAAAAACCACGTTTCCCTACACCCTCCACGAGCAGATTCAGAAATTCATCAAATAATACCCAAAGCAAGCGGATACCATCCGGTAGAGATCAATAGGCGTAGAATCTTTCCATGGTATACGGCAAGGGAAGGACTTCAAACACAACACTTGGTATACAAATCTTGTCTACTTACGATCCTCCTGTTTTTTTTTACTTTTCTTACTTCATGGCATTGTGTTAAAGCGAGCCTGTGAGGCATACCTAGTATCGTAGCATACCCAGCTTTCGGTCTCCATATTGCTCGACTTTCGGGGGTGTCAGGAAATATGGGATGCGTTCCGTGGCAATGATGAAGCATTTCCCAGCCGGGCGTGAAACATTTTTCGTGGGGGACGGCGGGGCTAGTCCTTTGCACCTGGTTGCCGGGCGGGTTTCGAAAAAGACCGGACGGGACCGCTTAACGCCGTCCACCGCCCCGTTGAGAATACTGGAAAAGAAGCAACAACTTGCATTGGCCCCAATGGGAATGGCTCCTAGCTATCACAGGGCCAAGTAGTTACCATGACAGCATATACTCATGATGTTATAAAATTGACACAGACAGCGGGAGGAACAATGCTCCCAATAGTCCAGGTGATATTCCATCAATTACATGTAATTTTTTGTAACTCTAACCTTGACGAATTCTTCCCTTAAACCTTCCATATCTCTATCTTCACCCCCCTCCTCCTCCATCCCCCGCTTATCCCCCTATTTTCCATCCATCTTGTTTCTATCAGATTTTCGACGAATTATTCTTCAAATTTGAATTTTTTCCACAACAAACAACCAAACGCACCCTCTATTCTAAAAGTTGTTTTTTGCTATGCCTTTTCGATTCCTAAGTTTATTCACCTGATTGATAAGATTAGAAGTATTCTGTTTACCAACTTGCTCTCACCACCCACCATAGATTTCTTAGGGATGTACGCCCCCAAGGGAGGCCTTCTCACAAACTTTGGGGGAATGTTACTCGTAATAGTACAAGGTTGTAGGAATGTTCAAGACACCGTTCAAGACCCGTTCATCCAAACGGATCTAGTTACTTCTACGGAACGAGTTATTGAGATATAAAATCGTGCTAAGGAAGAAGGACAAGCCCCCGACCCCGATGGTCCCGATAATCGAGCAACCCGCCACCGAGGAGGGAAGAAGACGAACCCGAGGCGCCAACTGATCTGTTAAGTGAGCGCAGAGAGGGTGACGGGGGGGAGGTGGGCGGGGGGGCTGGGGTTGATGAGATTCGCTGTTGTTGTGTTTTTTTTGACTATTAGTTATTGTATATGCCGATCCCCGATTTTGCAATCGCTCTCACCTCCCAGAATAATATTAGTCACCCATTTTCCACAACTAGTATTATATTTTTTCCTCCGGGGACTTCCGGTTTCCTTCGAGCGTGTCATAGCCCCATCTTTTACCCCTTGGGTTTCATTCTTAGAATCTTGGATATTGGAAGGGTCTCTTCGTTGGTTTGTATATTGAGGTCGGTGACGCAGGATTCTCGGGAGAGGATGTCTCTTGATTTTGTCTTTAAAGATGAGTTAGAGCCGCTTAACGGACGATCCCTCGGCGGAATTCCACATCCTCAGCAAAGCCATCATTAAACCTTACAGAGACCAGGCCTTGCGGGTTGTTGTTAGTCACCGGTGCCTACTCCTCACGAGAACTTTCTACGTCCACATCTCGGTACATGTTCTCCACCCTTTGGGAACCTATATACCTGTTAGAATGTGCTAGAAGAAAACCGGAAGCATCACCGCGGAGCTTTTGGACTCGGTGAAATGTGCTGGATTCGGGGTGGATGTGGTGGAGAAAAGAGGAGCAGTTGCGGTGAGAAGAAGCGGGGAAATGAGGGGTAAAAGGATCATACGATAAGTGGTGGAAATGGCGTGAGGATATGGGAAGTACTCTCGGCCGAGTTGTTCTAGTTTTTTGTACTTAAGGGTCTTGTTCGTGCATAGTGTGAGAAGACAAGTTGGAAAAGAGTTGTTTTATATACATTATTGTTTCCAATTGAAGCGTCCACATTCAGGAAAATTATAAGATGGATAAGGATCCCCACCAACGGTCATTCCTCCACAATTCCCTTGGCTAACCTCATACCACGCCCAGAGATGTCGCTATCCCGCTAACAAATAAACCCATCCTTGATCACCGAAAAGAAAAAATCGACCTTACTAATTCATGATTTGTCGGGCTAGGAAAATTATACAGCAGAACACACAGCTAAGCTACCCGGGTATTCTGCCCCGCATCACCAGCCCACCTTACGGTGCAGGAGGGCGATGCCGCTTCACCAATCCGTGGAACCCAACGGTTGTATCTAGTGTCTGGCCGGATACCCCTGCCCCCTCACCAGACACAGCCGGAAGTGGCAAAGAAAAAGGCAATAAACTCTGAACCCTCGAAGGCCCAAAGTCAGCCAGTCAAACATCCCTCAGCCTGACTAGAGTCTTGCTTCTAAAACTGCCACCGGCCCTTCCACCCCCAGCCTCACCATTCCTGTTCATATCGGTAGAAATCTTCACTCGCTCAATGCCCCCTCCCCCACCCCTAGAACCATACTCCTCAAGCTTCATATCCCTCCTAATTTTTTGCGCCTCGTCCATGCCGTCTTCCATATCACCCTTACCGTCTGCGTCCGATTCCCCCAATCAAGCCTCTCAAGGGGCGCTTCTGAAGGGGGTAGTGAAACTGATCGGGGGGGTGACACGAATGGAGAAGAGCCGGATTCCTCGTCATTCTAGTATGCGAGAACATCGTCTCTAGCATCACTTGCAAAGCTCCATTTTTTCAGTGCACCGTTCACCAACCGATGGGTAGCAGATCCCTCAGAAGCTTGCGGAAACCGCTTCACCATACAAGCCTTATACCCCAATTTTCGTGAAATATCGTGTAAATCGACCTTCACCTCTGCCCTCTACACACCGGGACGAATAGCCTTGATTTCGGAAAGCGCGCAGCCCGAATTGGAGTACATGCTCGCCACCTTCTGGCTGCGGATTCTGTACGAGTATTCCCCATGGGTGACTTCCGGCTTCGGCAAATTCTCGCGGTGGAGCAGTGCCAACATGAATGTTCCTTGTAGCGGTGCACTCCTGCGGTTCTGGGAATAGAGAGTGGTGTCGGGGGGGTGGCTGCTGTGCTGGCACATAAGTCTTACGGTTAGCAGAGGGGTTCCATATACCCGGAGCTGGGCTTGGATGGAGTTGGTTGTTGCTCGACGGCTGATCTGTTGTTGGTTTGATCGCTAGCCTTGATGTGGGTGGCAGTAAGGGCTGTCGGGTCTCCAGGATCGACTCCGGCGAGGAGGCTTCGTTCTTCACCCGGGACGAAGAGAGTGTATTCGGTGTCGCTGATCACCTCGAGGATTGGCTAATCTCCTGCATGGCATAGGCCGACGACAACGTTCCGGGCTTCACCAAGATACACCACCGTTCTTAATGTTGATACAATATCTTCCACCTTGATAGGAATTTACTCGCTGAGACTGTCTTTGCTATCAGGCATTGGGTCGGAAGCTCTTAATTGAACACACAACCTTGAAGACCTCATCTCGTTCATGGGCCGGAACACAAGTGAAATACCAAGGATATGAATCTGCATCTGCCACATGAACACCTCCGGGACTAAATTTTATTGTAATTCACCGGCACTCCCTCCGGCACTATTACAGTAGGGCCTCACAGTCGGTGAATTGCGCGAAAGGCGGAGTAGCGGTGAGGAAAAGAGGGGCAAATCGGTGAGGAGTTGAGCGGGGAAGTGAGGGGTAAGACGATAGCGTCAGTGGAACTGGATATGATGTGATCATAGTAGGAATGGTGTTAGGGTGAGTAGTTCTGGGCTTTTGTACTTAAGGGTTCGGTTCACGCACAATTGCAGGGGATAAGTTGGTGAATAGTTCGCCCCTCTCCTACGTCTTTTGATTTTCTCTCGCGTATATACGATAGGTGGTAGTTATTCGGAAAAAGATAAGAAATCTATAACCCCATCATCTAGTTGAAAAGTCAGCAAGAATAAGTGCACACTTCTATCTTCCTGCGCATATCTTGTCGGCTCTGAAGACATTGCCTTCAATTTTCTAATCGCCGCCATTACTGCTTCCTTGACGTTACGAGACGACGGGGGGATGCTCGTCTGCTGGAGAGAGAGACATAATATCTCCGAGAAAATCCGGTCTCGCTACGCTTCCTGAAGCATTGAGAGTGTGCACGTTAATTGGCTTAGCGCATCAAGGGTTGTTATGGCGACTCTGTCCCTCGCGCTTTCTACTGACTCAAAGATCTGTTCCACCCCCGACTTCATGCTCGCAAAGGATGGACGGGAGGTATAGGACTACCTTTGTCAGAAATTGCGAAGCAGATAGAAAGGGGACTCCCAATGGATCCATCAAGACACCAATTTCTAGGCCAACACCCCGTGACTGCCTGTCTTATCCAGCACTACTGCCAACTTTTCCCTCAATCTCAACCTACATCCAAAGCCTATAGGAAGAGTATCCAGTTCTGGAGTAATCGCCAGGTCAAGGATCAACATTGGTGGCTTCCATTGTCAGCACCTTTGTATCCTAGCTCTATTCTTCCAACTAATATTGCTATAAATCATCCCCAGAAAATTGGCACTGCGAACAAGGCCGGGGGTGGGCTGCTCCCCACGTCGTGCGAAACGTGTCCTGATCCATGTGTCAAAAGTCACCGGCGATCTCTCCACTCAAGGATAAGTTTCCGTTGTACTTTTCCTATCGTGTTAGTTTGTCTTTACTAGTTTCATTTGTCAGTAGTCATCAATCAATGGGAGGAACGAACGAATACGAAGCCGCACATATAGCCGGAAACCAGCGGAGGGAAAAGCGAAGGATGGATCGGGATACTGAGCGGAACGGAGGATATCCACGAGTGGAGGGGATTGGAAAGCTCATTGGGCTGTCTATATAAACCCTCTGTTTTGTCGTAGTTAGAACAAGTAAGCAAGACACATTTCCGGAAAATATATAGCAGCTCCCTCTTTGACTTCTTTGCACCTCTTCATCGTTCCAGCGCATTCTTCTCATATCCCGCTCTCATAAAAATACAATGCTGGCCATTCAGTCGCTACATATCGGCTGTTGTGAAATTCCCCCAGAGGCTCGCGCAGACTTGCTTTCCCGGATCGCCTATAGAATCTGGTTCGTATTGTGAATCACCGGCACCTCCTACGCCCACATCCCTGTCAGTGCATCCCTATTAGAACATGCTAGAAGTATACCGGAAGCATGACCGATGAGCGTCTGGTATTCGGTGAAAGCTGCGAGAAGCGGGGTAGTTGCGGTGAACAAAAGAGGGGTAGTTGCGGTGAACAAAAGAGGGGAAGTTGCGGTGAACAAAAGAGGGGAAGTTGCGGTGAGAAGAAGAGGGGGAACTGAGGGGTAGCCAGATCATACGATATCTGATGGAAATGGTCTGAGGGTATAGGGACTACTCATGGGCGTGTAGTATTAGTTTTTGGTACTTAAGGGCCATGTTCACGCACAGATGTAGAAGTCAAGTCAGCGAATAAGTTTCTGCCCCTCATACCATTTTTTGGTTCTTTCCCCCTCATACTTCTATTATACAATCCACCGTGACCCTCAATTTATAAGAGTTCGGTGGGGGACATTCCCGGCTGTGTATCGTATGTGTGATTGGATTCTGCGGGAGATATGATATCGCTCCTATCCCTCTTTCTGGAGTTCGCGCGCCTGACGTGCCGTCTTGCCGGGATTGCAGTGATCGCCATGGAAGAAATCCATGGCTCTCTGCCGGGACTTTGACGGAGCCTTCTCTTCCAGAACCCAATTCATTGTTCCCGATTTTCTCTGCTCAAGCATCCTCCCCGATTTGTCATATTTCGCACTAATGCTTGCTGCCTGTCTCATGAATGTATTCTTCCTAGGCTTATCCCCCGAAGATTAGTGGTCGGAGTAAGGTAGTAAACAAGCATCCTCTCCGGTGTGACTAGGAGAATCTTGCAGCTCGTGTCCTTCCGAATTATCGGGCTCCATTGGGGCAGAATTTTCGCAAAGATTTGATCAGCTCCGTTGCCCTGGTTGGAGACACTCGCCGTCTGACTTGTAGCAGGCCGTGGTAGCCAGGCCATCCTCGCTCCATAAGGGCTCGATCCTGCGCCTTTTCTGCCGGGGGAGTTCCGAGCGTCTTGAAACCCCCGCCCCCATAAGGCTTACCATTATATCTATCCTGGCCCAATACAGCCGCAGAGGAACCACGAACCCTTGGCTTCGGTGACATGTTCTTTCCAAGAAATCCCCTGTTCGATTCTCTATTCTCTTCCTTCCCTCAAGTCGGCCTCTGCCTCTTTTACGGAAGGGCTTTGAGGGCGAATTTTCAACCTTCTTGATGTGTAGGGGCCGGGGTTTAATGTAGTTGTCATCTACAGTAGGTCATCCACCAGTAGGGGTTATCGTGTCAGAACGACGGATGACCAAGGGTGAGTAAATAATTCGGAGGGAGGGGAGATGACGAAAGGAAGAGACCGAGGGCATAGGGTGGTAGGTCTACATTTTTGTAAAAACCTTGACAAAACTAGGACAGGTGGTGTGGGTTTTGTGAGGGTTTTGCTAGGTGATTGGTGAACCACACCCCATCAGATCGTGGCTTTCAGGACTCGCAGGACCCAACGCACTAGATGGTATTACTCCACAAGATTTGTAATAATAATAGAAATCTTCGAAGGAATTCATCGTGGTCCTTGAGATAGAGATTCTAAAGCATAGCTATAAATCGAGAGAGTAAAGGGGGAAGGGGAGGAAAAGAAATCAAACCCTCGATAACACTAGATTAGCGATGAACCGGTGGTTATCCCGGGGCTCGCAGAAAACCAGCAGGGGCAAGAGGCATTAGAGAAAAATTGCAAATGACAGAACATTGTATAATATCTCTTTACGAAACAACTCGTTCTATACTCTTGCACCCCAATCAGAGCTCCGGATAGGGGTAAACCTCTCGACAGGCCTCGGTCAAGGTAGCTCCTCGCTACCCCCACTAATAAGACCCGAAACCCCTTCTCTACGGGCTCGTCCAACTCCATGAAAGGAATCTACTACCTGCGCAGCGTTACAATAGCCAGACGAAGGCCAGCCCTATCTCCCTTCTCTACATGACTCGCCTAAACAGCCCTCCGTACCCTTTCCTCCCATCCAACCTTCCACCCCCCAATTTGTCACACGACAACCGCCTTATCACTAGAGCAGCTTCGCAAACTCTAGTACCTCCACGGTACCCTGCCCATCCCTACCCACCCACTGGCTCCACGGCTGGAACAACACATCATTGAGCATTGGGTGCCAGATATGGGGTGAGGACTCGATCCGCGGTGGGGGGCCGGGGTACCATCCGGGGAATTCCTATATGTACTGTAGGTAATTTTCCCAATGAGCGATCTGATGATCTGATACCATCTCCCCTTGCCCTGTAATAACGGCCAAGTCCTCACAGCTTGGCATGTCCTAACCATGTATGGTTCCGGCCGTCTATACTGTCAACCAAATCTTTTGCAACGGGGGACGCCTTGGCATAAAAAATTAGGTGGATATGTTCGACTCCTGCTAAGTTCATAGTTTCTATAATAATTTACAAGCAACGAAACATGAAAAATTAGTATGCCGTGTTGGAGAATTGAACTTATCCACACTTTCTGAATGCCAAGGCGTCCCCCGTTGCAAAAGATTTGGTTGACAGTATAGACGGCCGGAACCATACACCTATCACATGCAATGACACCTACGCTATACAGCTTGGCAGTGCACAATGCTCTATAGTCTTTCTCTCCCTTTGCTCCTTTCTTTCATCTACCTACTTCCCCCTTTCTTTCTACTACTCTACTCACAATATCTTGTATTATTCCAAATACACTACCTTCTCCTGATCCACATCTCTTCTCTGAATGCTGCTCTGTTGCTCTTTTCATATAGTACCTCAACCTCTCACACCTGTCAACTCCACTTACAGATAGTATCATACTTCTCACAGCTCTTCCCCCCCTCTCTTTTACATTCTCATCTCTCTTTACAATTACCTATACCAACCCCACCTACTCTCTGCCTTTTCTGATAATATTCCTTTGACCTTACCACTTTCCCTATATACTATTGTTGTTCTCATTGTATTTCCCACACTCCAACAACTACCTATTCCCTTTATTGCCCTTTAAAAATACTGAATAATGATAGTTTTAGTTTTCAAATATAGTGTTACAAAGACTCCAGAGCAGGTGCTTCTACCCCTGTTGACCAATATATATAGTTGGCAAGGTATGCTATACACTATCACATTCTACAATTTATTAAATATATCAGATTGAGGCACTGATGGTTTCAAAATTACACAAGGTTTTTCAAGTCTCTGGGTAATTGTCAGCAAGTCCGTTCATGTGCCCCACAGTCAGGCCAGGTAAGTGTTATATGGTGAGTATAAGCACCCGGTTTCACCAACAGCCACCTCACCTAAGTGGATATATTTTCCTCTTAAGATGATAGTGTTTCCTTTCACCAGAGCTGCTGATCTGATATCCTCAATTGTTTGGGCCTGTAATGGTTAAAGATAGATAAAGAGGATAAGTTTATTATCATTTATTTGTTTATGTAGGTGGTGAAGAAGTTTTTTATCTTCTTTTTGGTTTTCTAGGCTATACTTTAGGGTGCCTGCCAGGATTTTCCTGTTTTACAAATAAATTCAAGGATTTAATAAAAAAGAAAAAACACACAGCCACCTCACCTCCCCTCCCTCCCCTTACTCTCACACCAACTATTATTCACAATACAAACATCAACAATAATCTATCACACAAACACCCCTGATCATCTACCACAATCTGATTCTCTTGTTCAAGGAAACTAGTGATGCACGCAAACTGGTTTGAGTCACCAAGAGTGGGACATGCATGGTTTACGCTTTGCAAGCCCATGAAGTTGCTAGGCAGGCACTTGGACCTGCTGCGGCATACAATCAACCAGGGCTTCGATCTTCTCATAGAACAAATGAGCCAATCCAGGTAGCATATGTCTCAGAACACTGAAGCAATTATTGCCTAGCAGCTGCAGCTATTGCCCAGTATACTCACACCCTAACTCTTATCAACATCCTGGAGAAAGTGCTTCAATACCCAGCATGAGAGCAGACTCACTCATTCTACTTGTGAGATTCCTTTCCTCCTTTCAAAGGCAATATTTTCCTTGCCACGATTAGTAGATTGAGACCAGAGCTATAGTTGTGTAAATGGGATTGTTAGTTAGATCAATCTCAATGCACAGCCTTCACCAAATACCCTGCAACCTCAGGTTAACATTGACAATATTTGGTTGAAAACATTTCCGCCAACCCTCAATAAGGTAAATGAACTTGATAGTGAGTTTAACTTATTGTGGGTTGGTTATAGTATTTTTCATGCACCTTTACCTGTGCATTAAATTATTGACATAATTGCACACTGCGCTTTTCAAATTCATAATATTCAAGAATGAAGACTAAGAGCCAGTATATCCAGATGTTTCCTGGGTACACAAACTTTTGAAGTTGATCAGGGTTGGTGATATTACTCTCTGATGCAATTGGCAGTGACAGTATATGGGGCTTTTGTCAAACTCATAATACCAAAGGCCTGCTTTGCAATATATTCTTATCCTGAATGTAGAATATAGGAACTTGTTTTTCTCAGAGGATTTGTTCAACAGGTTTGAATCAGAATATTGGCAAGAGGCCAGTAATGTCACAGTTGCCCGAGAAGTTTCTTTGATGGGTCGTGCAGGTTTCTTTGCCTTGTTTGATATTTTGCATCTTGGCCTCATTACTCTGACCAAATATCTGTACTCTTTTTTTTTTCTTTGCTTTGTTCTGCACAGACACTGGACTCTCTCTGTTTTCAATTGAGAATCAGGCTATCTCAAATGAGGATACCTTGCCCAAAGCATGATGGTTTAACACAACTGGACAAAGAAAGTTCCTAACACGTACTTGAACATTGAGAAGAATAGTGTAGCTCAGATATTATAAGCCTGTACTGGCACTGTGTACAGAAATGTGCCGCCCATTTCAGAAAAGACCCTCAGGCTAGGTAAACTCGAGGTAGTATAGCCCATCAAGCCCAGTACCCTAACTAGTCATTGGCTGCTATTTCACTTGCTCACAGTCTCGAAGCAGTATATAATGAAAATCACCGGCTGACAAACTTGATCATTGGCATGCAATTCTTTGTAACTCTATTCTTGACAACTTCTTTCCTTATAACTTCTCTATTTCTACTTTCATCCTCTCTCTTGGCCGATTCAATCCTCCTATTTTCTATGGATCTTGTTTCTATCAGATTCCTAAAGAATTATTCTTCAAATTTGAATCTTTTTACCTCAACAAATGACCAGACACACGTTCATTCTAAAATATCTTTTTTAGACTTGCCATTTCAATTTCCAAGTTTAGTCACCTAATTGAGAAAATTTGAAGAATTCTGTTTACTAAGTTGCACTTATTTACTAACATACATTTCTTGGAGAGATACACCATTGTTCCACAAACCCGCTTATCAACCTAACTGGAACATTCCTGCTAAGTTCGCGAGACTGATTGTATGAATTTTGCAGTCTCGTCCTTCAGACATGTTTATCCAAATAGAACTAGTTGCTGTGTGTTCTGAACTTGTAATAGCTACCCTTTGGAACCAGTAATTAAGATATTAAATTCTGATTAAAAACTATTCGCCCCTAAGACCTAGGATCCCAACAATCAAGCAATCTACCATGGAGAGGAAGGCAGAAGATGGGTCTCAGGTACCAAAGGTTCTGTCGAGTAACCCAATGAGACAGTGAGGTATGGGGAAGTGTGCAGGGAGTTGGGGTTGGTGATATTCGTTGTTGCTTTGTCATTGTGCCTATTAGTTATAATATCTTATATGCCAATCGGCCTTAGCAATTACTCTCACCTGAATAATAATATTGGAGATTGCTCTTGCCGAAGGAGTGTTTTGCCTTGTGGGATTTCTGGTTTTCTGGAATAGTCCGCCCTTTTACCTATATCTTTTTATTATTGGAATCTCAACTCATGAACATAATTTGGGTCTGTGTGTTAGTTGGTGTATTGCCCTTGGGGACTCAGGATTTCCCAGGCGGTGATACCTTATTATGCTGTGTTTAATAATTAATCAGAGTTGCTACCTAATGGATGATGCCTCTGCGCAATTCTACATTCTCAGCAAACATATGATTTACAGAAACCAGGCCGGTCTTGTTGATAAGGACTCTACCAATGATCATTCCTCTACACTGCCATTACGTAACCTCATACTACACCTGGAGATATTGCTATCCCTCTTACCAGCAAACTCAACCTTAAATCTCTGAATATAAAAAGGGACCCTACTAATTCATAATTGATCAGGCGAGGAGAATTAACAACATCAGCCCAAAACACATTGCAAAGCTACCCGGCTAGTGTACCCCATATCGCCAACCCACCTTATCAAGCAAACGAATGGCACCTCGTGACCAACTGTTCCATATATAAGCCCGGCACAATGTATTCTAAGTGAATAATACTGCGTAGGTACGAGGGGGGTTGTGAGGCACGCTTAGCGAGGAGGTGAAGAAGGAATTGGTAGGAGTTCCAGATCTTAATTCTTCTAAGCCAGGTCGACGGTAGCATGTTATTTTTAGAAAAGTGGGCGTCCATATGCACAAGAGAAATATAGGGAAAACAATGTAAGAAATATAGGAAAAACAATGTAAGAAACATAAGTGCGAACATGTTTGACCTTGAAATCCAGCCAAGTAAATCCCAAATAATGTGCGTGAAAACAAAAGAGTGTGGAGTGATTATTAGAAATATCATGACCAAGCATGGTGCATAAGAGATACATAAACAACAGTAAAATCCTAAACACCTAATTGGAAAGTACATGTTAAATCTGGAGATATTATCCTGAAATAAACAATAAAACACCAAAATATATATCATAGCGGTAGTAATGTAAGCAGTGGACAGGCGGAGCCGAAACACAAACTGAGTAAAAGAATCCACGGTAGTGTGTACAATATAGTAGGAAATATACTGACAATTTCACTACCAACCCGTGGAACCCAATAATTATATCTAGTGTCTAGTCAGATACCGCTACCTCTTCGTGAGAGACAACCGGAGGTGGGAAGAAGAAAAAAACTCTCAACCCTCCAAGCCAAAATCAGTCTTCCCAACTTCCCTAGGCATCACCTAACTCTGGCTCTCAGCACTGCTCCCCGTCCCTCAGCCCTCAGCCCCACTATACCTTTTCACATGGGTAGCAAACTTCGCCCGCCCAATGCTGCCCCCATCTCCAGAACCATAATAGCTGGCTGCCCTTCTATTTTGCATTCCTCATAGTCGGGAAAAGCAAGTGTGACCCAAAGGCAGATGTGACGCCGCTGTCTCTTTGTTTTATTAGGCTCACATAATATTATTTTCAACTGCAACTTTTTTTTGTTTCATGGCGAGTACTAGACACTTTTACTAGTACTTAGAATTGAAAGGCCATAACCTTGGTAAACCTGGATGCTTATAAGAGAATAGAAGACATAAGGTCTATTTTCATGTAGGTAACTAGTACATAGTCTCAATTTAAAAATATACAAAGTCTGCATCTCTAGTAATAGAGTCATTTGACTCAGAGATACAAGAATCAGAATCCATTTCATCTGCTGAATCCTGACAATCATTAGTGCCCTGACAACCATCTCTGACAGCATGACCTTGAGATTCCTCTTGAGCTTGTCCACTTATACTCCCAGTATAAATTTCATAGTCTTCCTCATTATCATTGAAAGTAAGCAGTTGAGTATCAATTGCGCTTGTAATTTCAGCTGATCTTGGCGGTAACATTAATAAGACTTGCAATAGATCTGGTGGTGCCTCTAATGATTCAAGATATTCAGGCCTTGGATGCTTTTGAGGATTAGGAATCACAACCAAAAGCTCAACTGGTACAATGCCACCCCCAGCCTGAATTATCTTTACTTGCTTCTTCCGTTCCTCTTCAGCCTTACCAGCAGCAATCCCCGACGGTTCTGAGATGCCTTGGCTTTGTTAATACCAATCTGAATATTCTTTTAGGGCTTTTTAATAGCTAGGGCCTGTTACTTTTTCTTCTTTTCCTTCTTTCTAAGTCTAGCAGACTCAACTGTAATAAAACTACCTTTTTGGATCACCCGTGTGGATTTACTTTTCTGTTGTGCAGCTTCCACGATTCGTGTTTGCCTATTCTGGTAGGATTCCTGCTGATGTTCAGGTTGTGCCAGATATACTTGTTTATCTTTTGTCCACTGTTTGAATCGATCCTTAGAGGAGGTACTAAAGGCTTCTGCTTGATCAACCCATTCACTCATTTCTCTTTGACACTCAAAGTATGTACTAGGAAGCACAGGGAGCTCTAACTCTCCTCCTTCTGCAACTGAAATTGCACTTTGGGTCCCTGGATTACCATTACTCTTTGCTGAATTGGTAGCCGCAACTTCAGGACCCTTGCCCTGATTGTAGTGGCGCATCTTCCTTAATCGCTGTTTGAAGGAAACCGGAAACATTCCTGACTCTTGAAAAGAGTTTTTGATTCTATCAGGCTGGAAGCTCTGCTCACAGATGGAGCTCAGCTCGCGAAAGAAGGAGTATAGAGTATGCTCAATATCCAAGGAGTGTAGAGTATGGTGAATTGCCTTATTGTGATAGTGCTTACAGGGACGAAACACGCCAACATCGAAAGGCTGTAGAACCTGCGTAAGATAAAAGGGAAATTGGAACAGCACAATGTGATTCTCATGACATTTAATTATAAAGTCATTCTTGCAATGGGTGATATGACCATCAAGAAGTAGAAGCCGCCAATGCTGATTGGGACTAGCATCAATCTGCTTGATAAGGTGATCAAGCCAGGTAACAGCGATCTTCTCATTTGTATACCCAGTTGGGGAAATTGCGATCAACTCTGCTCAAGTCAGGTTGTTATGTATCCAGTTCTCCCTAATTTGCTCTCTAGGACTGATAATAACTAGTGGAGGGGGGACTTCCATCGGCACTGATTGTCTCCATAATAGTGAGAGACTGGCGGTTTTCAGGGCTGGTGGTATATAGCTCCGTCACCTCCATAGGGACAAATATGATCTCACCTGTTGGACATCCAATCCTGACTTCAGATTCATCCATGTTTAATATGTATTTGGCTTGATTGATGTGATATTGTGTAAGGATACTTTGATATTCAAGAAAAAAGCTTTTCAAATCCTCCTCGCTATGAGTTCCAATACGGGCATGAGCAATTGGTTTTGTCTTGATCGTATGTAGAACAGGATTCTTTTTCAATGACTGACGGAACCACGTAGGCGATGGTGGATTCAGATTCTCCTTTTGACGAAGGTGTCAGATCGAAGCTAATATAATAGATGGTAAAGCTCCGAGTCCAATCTCAAATTGTTCTCAGTAAAATAAAAGGACAGCCAGCTCTTCGGCCTCTCTTAGAATAAAATTATTGCCACGATGTCGATTAAAAGTGCCCCGAGCATTCCGTTGTTGATGGCGCTTACTCACCTGCTGCATCCTGATTCAGGATTGCTTGACATTAAACATTGTGGCCGCAGTACTTGCCATCTCACAGACCTCTTGATCTAGCCACTGCATTGCCCTGTCTAAACGTTGCTTCATTTCCATCCTGGCTTAGGGGTAACTGGATTTGATACACTACGACAGGGTAGCTGTTGCTAGTAGAGGCGTCAAATAAGCTGTTGAAGTAAAGGTGCTGAGAGTATTGGGGTTGATGAAGGGGGAAGGAGATTGTAGTCGCAGGACGAGGACCAAAACAGTGATAATGGTGATTTCTGCTGCTGCGAGGGAATCTGAATTCAGAGGGAAGGTGCCTGTAGTTGCTACCAAGGACTATGAACTAGAACTTGTATGTAGGGGATTCTTGCTTACCCTCTAGGGAGGAGATCTGAATAAAGAGGTCAGGTGAGAGCTCAAGGAGGCAGGAACCCTGAATGGAAATGGGAGGTGACAGCTGTAGTACGCCAGAAAGTTGAACAAAGAGCGGAGGCGATTGCGGGTCTGAGCTCGAAGCCAGAAATGGTATAGGGATAATCACTACCACCGCAGGATCAAAATTGGTGCCCCTCTTGCTAGATGGTTGCTGCTGAGTGGTCAGACTAGGAGCTTGTCCTTCGCTTTCTTTTTTAGATGAGTGTGCCTCTTGCCAAGGGTTTTGTACTATCAAAAAAAAACTGAGTTATCACACATGCTTTTCCCAACTATGAGCAATGCGAAATAGAAGAGGAACCGGCTATTACGTCTTAACCCTCATATTTCTCCAAACTTTCTGCGCCCCTTCCATACAGTTTTCTATTTCATCCTTACCGTCTGCCTCCGATTCTTCCAAATCAAGTCTGTAGAGGGGCGCTTCATTGTGGGTGACACCAATAGAGGAGAGTCCAATCCCCATCAGCAAAAATAATACCTTGCGTTCTGTGCGTTCTGTGCGTCTGACGCACCTGACACTGGAACGCAAATCGCGAACCAAGACGCAACCACCCTACCACACAATGCGCCTGACGCAACCTGACGCAGCACCTAATCCTGAGGACGCACCAGATGCAGCACCTCATCTTCAGGATGCAACCCGACGTCGGACCTCCTCTTCCGGATACAGTGCATTCAGTACTCATCTTCCTGAAATAAGCGAACTTGAAGGGTACCCCCTTTACTTTTCCTGACCAGGGCCACAATAGATTTTTCATGCTCTCAGTGTATTAAATATACTACTACTAGTGTTCTCTTGTTCTAATATACAGGACTGCTCATGATACTCATATGCAACCCCTCAGGCTGCCCTACCCGGGACTCGACCTTTACCTGGTACTCAACACCCACCCGGGATACTGTAACTTCATGAATAAAAGTCGCGGGGGAGAAGATCTTATATTATTCAAGTTGTCAAGCTGGCGTCGAGGCCAACAACCTCCCGCAATCAGATCGAGGATCGGAGCTGTGGTTGTGGAGGAATCTGTCATCGAGTTCAAGTTCTGGGATCGCCAGGACTCCATTTAGCCCGGTAACTTCATGAATAAAAATCGCCGAGGGATGGACCTTACACCATTAGGAAGCTGGCGTCGAGCCCAATAATCTCCCGCAATCAGATCCAGAATCGGCCCAGTTGTCGTGGAGGAATCTGACATCAAGCTCTGGGAGCACCAGGGTATCTATAAAGACAACTCTCACAAGGGTCAGCGACTTCCTGGGTTCTGATGCGACAGAGACGTCCTTTATACCGCTGCGTAGCTGGCATCGAGCCCAACGATCTCCTGCAATCAGATTCAGGATCGGAGCAGTGGTTGTGGAGGAATCTGCCATCGAGTTCTGAGATCGCCAGGGTACTAGTATCTATAAAGACAACTCTCATAAGGGTCAGCGACTTCCTGAGTTTTGA